>WNFB01000327.1_pt1 | contig 36057 bp, 32 predicted proteins | sample 5400501 | NCBI WGS metagenome assembly WNFB01 (sample SAMN13153341, study PRJNA577476) | soil metagenome | isolation source: 200 cm saprolite under Douglas fir tree site 2 hole 1 | place: USA:California | collected 2015-04-18
CGCGTCGCCTGGATGGGCCGCGCCGCCGATCTGGGTGAGCCTGACGGCGCAGAGGTGATCGAGGCTCCAGACTGCACGCTGCTGCCTGGCCTGATTGATTGCCACGTGCACCTTATGTGCCCGGCCGAGCGCTGCTCGCCCGCCACCTACCTGGCTGCTTCGGATGAGGAGCTGCTGGTCCGCGCCGTGGCCAAAGCCCAGGCCGGGCTGCGAGCCGGCGTTACCACTATGCGCGACCTCGGCAGCCGCGAATTCCTGCTGAACCCGCTGCGGGACGCCATCAATGCCGGCCAGCTGCTGGGGCCGCGGCTCGTGCTGGCCGGCCCGGCCATCACCCGCACCGGCGGCCATTTCCATTACCTGGGCTCCGAGGCAGACTCGGTCGAGGACCTGACCGCCGCCGTCCGTCGGGTGTGCGAGAACGGCGTCGACGTGGTCAAGGTCATGGCCACCGGCGGGCGAACGACGCCCGGGTCGAACCCGGAGCTGCCGCAGTATTCGACCGAGCACCTGCGGGTGGCCGTCGAGCAGGCTCATGCTCTCGGCCGGCGCCTGACGGCGCACGTCCACGGCGTAGAGGGCATCCGCAACGCCGTGGCGGCAGGCGTCGATGGCCTGGAGCATTGCTCGTGGGTGGGGCCCGGCGACTCGACGGCCTATGAGCCGGAGTTGGCGCAGCGTATCGTGGACCAGGGCATCTACGTCAGCCCCACCTTTGGCTTTCGCGCGCGGCTCAGTCCCGAGGAGCCCATTCCGGACGTCCCGCCGGAGGACTGGGCGCGGACTCGCTCAGCCCAGGAGAGCCGCTTCGAGGCTGCTCGGCAGATGATCGAGCTGGGCACTCGGATTGTGGCCAGCTCGGACGCAGGCATGCCCCGGACGCATACCCACGACTTCGCCTATACGGTCGAGACGCTGGTCAAGCGTCTGGGCATGTCCGAGCTGGCCGCCATTCGCGCGGCCACCAGCCTGGCCGCGGAGGCGTTGCAGATCGATGGCGAGACGGGCTCGATCACCAGGGGCAAGCGGGCCGATCTGATGCTCGTGGAGGGCGACCCCTCGCACGATATCAGCGCGCTGCGCCGGGTCAGCCACGTCATCCGCGACGGGCGGATCTGTTAAGCGAAGCGCAAACGCGACCGCTCCTGATGCTTTCGCGCTTCCTCCGCGCGATTGCGCGGCGGCGCGGTCGTGGTCAGCGACCGCATAAGCCGGCTGGCAGCGGCCGTCACTTCTTCGACGGCTCGATCGAAGGCCAGCTCGTTCGCGCGGGATGGCCGGCTTACGCCGCTCAGCTTGCGCACAAACTGCAGGGCCGAAGCCCGGATCTCGTCGTCAGTGGCGGGCGGTTCGAAATTCGCGAGGGTCTTGATGCTTCGGCACATCCGGGGTCTTCTCCGGCAGGTCTATTTATACGGTCCCAGCTTGGCTGAGGCTTGCTCGGCGAAGCGGGTGTCGACGACTTTGGTGAAGTCCAGGCGGGTGGTTTGAATGCCGGTCGAGAGGAAGTACTCCTGCTGGTCGTTGAGGCTTGGCAGGCGGAGCTTGCCGTCCGGATCGGCGAGGAAGAACGAGGTGTACTTCTCGTAGACTGAGCGGTCCTTCACCGGCCCGTACTTCACCACCGCGTTGAAGGCTTTGTCGCGCGCCTCCGGGAGCTTTTTCTGGAAGGCGTCGTCGTATACGCGGATGCCCTTGAGGTACGCCATCATGAACGGCAGCGCCAGGTCCGAGTCGGCAAATTGCGGACTGTAGAGCAGGGCCAGGCTCTGGCTCTCGGTCACACCCTCGTAGTCGTACATGAGGTGTGCGCCCAGGCCCTCGGTGATCAGCGTGGTGATCGATGGCTGGATGGAGAAGGCGGCATCCACCTTGCCGTTGGCCATGGCGATGGCGAACTCCGTCGGCGGCATCTCTATGGGCTCGATGTCCTTCATGGTCAGGCCGCCTTTTTGCAGCATCCTGGCGATGGCGTACTCGATGCTGCTGCCTCGCACCGACATGCCAACTTTCAGGCCTTTGAGATCGGCCATCGTTTTGACTTTGCCGCTGTCGACCAGCGCCTTGCGGACGATCAGCTCCTGCTGAGGGTAGCCTGGCTCGGTGTGCCCGCCGTCGGCTACCACTTTCACGTTCACGCCGCGGGCCACGGCGTTCCACAAGCCCGCGCCAATGGCCCCGGAGCCGGCCTCGATCTGCGCGGCTCCAAGCGGCGTGATCATATTGACCGCCGAGTCGAACCTGAACAGCTCGATGTCGATGCCCTGCTCGGCGAAGTAGCCCTGGTCCAGCGCGATGAAAGGATTGAAGCCGGCGCCGGTGCTGCCGTAGCGCACCTTACGCAGGCCGGGCTTGGCCGCGTCGCTGGCCACGCCAGAGGCAGCGGGCTTGATGGACGCAGAGACTGAAGCGGCAGGCTTGGCCGAGCTCGCGGCAGGACTCGCGGGGGCAGCGCTGGGCGCGCCGCCGCAGGCGGTGAGCAGAAAAGCGCTGGCGACTAATCCCAGCTTTGTCATTCCGAGCCTCGCGAGGAATCCGCCCCCGGTGGACGGATGCCTCATTTCGTTCGGCATGACAAAAGTTGTCATGATCACAACGCCGCCAGCTGAGGCTCGGCCTTCAGCTCGCTGGCTACGGCCTGCTCCACCGTGGTGCCCTTGAAGAAGTCGGGGTTGCCCGTGGCGTGGAGACGGGCGGCGTTGGTGAAGGTGAACTCGCGGAAATCCTGCTCCGTCATGAAGCCTTTCTCGACCATCTCGAACGCTTCGGGCACGACCTCGGCGAAGTCGGGCACGTCGAAGTGCGTGAAATCGGAGCTGAAGATGGGCCGCAGCCGCGCGCCGAGCCGTGGGTCGAAGGCCCACATCGTGGCCGGATCGTCGGCCTCACAGCCGAAGTAGAAGCTGCGGCTGTAGCCGGCTCGGAGATCGTCTTTCGAGCTGATGCCGGCGGCTGCGAAGTCGTCCACGATCTCCTGTTGCCCCTCGAGCTCCTCCAGGCTGTGCTCTGGCCGGAAGGCGTCCAGGTTGTTCATGATCGCGTCCGCGCTGGCTTTGAGGCGATCGTCGCCGTACTCGTCGACGAGCTGCCGAAGCTTCGCGGCATCGGTTTGGGTGGGATATTGGAGGCCAGTCAGGCGGCGCTTTTCCCAATGGGCGATCAGGTCGAGGAGCAGCTGGCAGCCCCAGCTCACGCCGCCTTCCATGAAGCCGAAGTTGAGGCCTGGAAAGCGCCGTACCAGCCCGCCCAGGAACACTCCGCGAGCGAAGGCGTGGTTGGAGTTGGCGAAGTGCCCGATGTGGTTGTAGGTGAAGTTGGTGATGGACGCGCGATCGACCCAGCGCGGGCTGCCCGCGTGCTGGGTCACGGCCACGCCGAGCTCCACGCAGCGCCGCCACAGCGGGTCGTAGTCGAATGGGCTGTCCAGCGCGATGTTGTCGCAGTACCAGGCCGCCTTCTTCGGGTCAATGCCGTCGACCGCGGCCGGGATCGGCCGCTCCTGGTTGCCGCGCAGCATGATGACCTTGTAGCCGCGCTCGTTGACGGCGTGGTCGAGCTCCTCGACGGCCTCTTGCGGGTTGCGGCAGGGGATGATGGCCGCCGGCGCGAACCGCTCGGCATATGGCGCAAACATGTCCGCCGTCAGCATGTTGTAGGCGCGACACGCCGCCCGGTGCAGATCATCGGGGCCTATGCCGCTGATGGTCAGGCCGAAGGACGGGTAGATGATGGCGAAGTCGATGCCCAGCTCGGGCAAGCGTTCGTTCAGCAGCTTGGGCAGCAGGGCGGTGGCCTTGTCCAGCGTGTTGCTGGTCACGCCCCACCAGATGACGCGGCGCAGCCTGGAACGCTGGCGCTCCTGCCAGTCGGCCCGATGCCATTCCTGGCCCTGCCGCCACAGCTCCCTCAGCCGGTCTACGGCGCTCGGACCCGCCACCTCGCTCAGGTACTGCAGGAACAGTGGGATTGGCTCCAGCCAGTGACCATCGCCATCGATGATGGGGTGGTTCAGCTCAGCACGGATTCTCACCGCTTTGTTGCTCATATCTCTGCTCCTGTCGCTAGTGTCTCAGAACGGCTCGAAGCTCCGCAAGGCTGGCAGCACCTCAGTGCCGAACAAGCGGATGGAACGCTCCAGGTCGGAGGCGCTGAGGGTGCCAAAGTTGAACTCGCACAGCATAGTGTTGATGAGGCCCTCTTCGGCGGCGCGGCGGATGTTGCGCGCCACGGTTGAGGGCGAGCCGACGAAGGCCAGGTTGCGCTCGATCAGGTAGTCCGAATCGGGGAGGTGGCGGGCGATCTCGGCGCCGGCTATCTCACCACGCTCCTCACGGCGCTTAGCGGCGCGCTCCAGGTCGCCTTCGTTGGCGAAGAACACTTTGGTGAAGGTGTGGCGGATGTGCGGACGCACCTTCTCAACCGCGATCTCGTCCGTCTCGTCCACGTACACCAGCGCCCAGTAGCTGATGTTCGGCTTACCCTTGTGGCCCGCCTGCTGCCACTGGTCGAGGTAGGTCTCGTAGGCGGGCACGACCTCGGGGCGGTGCGAGAAGAAGGTGTAGCCGGTGTGCACGCCTTCGCGCGCCAGCAGCTCCAGCGTGGCCGGTGTGCGCGACTCGATCCACAGCGGCGGATGCGGCTTCTGCAGCGGCCGGACGTTGAGCTGCACGTTGTCGTACTGGTGGAAGCGGCCCTCGAAGCTGAACGGCGCGTCCGAGGCGAAGGCCGTCTTGATGATGGCCAGCATCTCGTTGGTCAGGGCCGAGCGGTTCTCGAAATCGGCCTTGTAGGGCGGGAAGTACTCCTGCAGCACGCCCGAGACGAGCCCCAGCTCCAGCCGCCCGCCCAGTATATTGTCGAGCACCGCCGTCTCCTCCAGTATGCGCAGCGGGTCGTACACGGGCACTAGGTAGCCCATCGGCCCGATGCGCAGCCGCTTGGTATGCGCGGCGGCAGCGGCGCAGAACGCTGCCGGCGAAGGCATCCAGCTCTCGTGCGGCCGAAAGTGGTGCTCCACCGCGAAGGCGTAGTCGAAGCTCAGCTCGTCACATAGCTCCAGCTCCCGCCACAGCTCGTCGTAGCGCTGAGCGGCGGTCATGCCGGCCTTGTTCCAGACGTGCGAAAAATGAGCGAACTTCATGGCCCCGATTATCCCTTGACGTCCAGCTTCAGCAGCTCGGCGGCGTTGCGGTACAGAATGCGCTCCTTGTCGCCGGCGCTCAATGGCAGGTCCTGCACCAGCTTGATGGCGCGCGGCAGCAGCGGCCACAGCGGCGGGGCGTCGGCGCCAAACAGCATGTGCTCCACGCCGATGCTCTGGATAGCGCACAGCAGCGCCGGCATGTGATAGCTGACGCTGTCCATGCGCAGCATCTTGAGGTACTCGCTGGGCTTCTTCTTGATCAGCATCGGCTCGTAGGGGCCGAGAAAGAACGCCTCGTCCTGCAGCTCATAGGCGTAGTCCATGCGACCGATGACCTCGCAGATGCCGCCGCCCAGGTGCGCGCCCACCAGCTTGAGGGTGGGGAACTGCTCGAAGATGCCGCGCACGATCATGCGCGCGATGGCGAGGCACTCGTCGGCGGCGCGGCCCACGCTGGAGATCAGCCGGTACATGCGCATGGCGTCTTCGCCAAAGCTGGACGCGGGCGCGTGGATGAACACCGGGATGTCCAGGGCGGTCACCAGCTCGAAGAAGCCCCGCGCCTCGTCCTCGTCGGGATAGTGGCCCTTGTGGCTGGAGTTGATGAGCACGCCGTGCAGCTTGTAGTCGGTGATGGCCCGCTCCAGCTCCTTCAGGAACTCCGGCCCGCCGCCTGGGATAGTGCTGGCGAAACCGATCAGCCGGCCGTTGTGGTCTTGCTCGAGCTTGGCGACGTACTCGTCCCAGCGCTGAATCGCCTTCAGGCCCTCAGCTTCGCCGCGGCTTTTGATGTAGTGGATCGTGTTGGTGACGACCACGCGATCGACGCCGGCGCCGTCGTGGACCTCCAGCAGCTTCCGGAGCGTCATCGGGCAGCGGCCCTGCCACTCAGGTGTGTCGGCTTCCTCCGGAGGGACGACATGGGCGTGCCAGTTGAGGATCATGTGGCGGCACTATACGACAGCTCAAGCAGGGCCGCCAGGCACGCTCACCTCACGCGAAGCCGTAAAAGCGGTCAGCGTTGCGCGACAGGATGCCTTCTTTGTCCTGCAGCGTGAGCTCCTCGCTCTCCAGCAGCTCGGCAATATCGCGCTTGCAGCTCTGGTGCGTCACCTCGTGCGGAAAGTCCGAGGAGTAGATGAACGGCTGATTGCCCACAATCTTGACCGCGAACGGCATGGTCAGCTCCTCGGTCTCACAGCCGACGAACAAGCGCCCTTCCTTGATCTTGCTGATGATGTACCGGTCCGGCCGCTGATCTTCCCTCAGACCGAACTCGCCGGGTGGCATGTACTGGAAATGAGTTTCGTGCGAAGAGTGAAAGCGCTCCAGGCACAGCAGCAGCCAGGCCACGCCGCCTTCCAGAAAGGCGATGCGCACGTTGGGGAAGCGATCGAAGATGCCGTTGTAGACGATGCTGGCGCAGTTGATGGTCAGCCCCCAGGGATGGCCCAGGGCATGCACCGGCACGTACATATTGAGATGGTCCATGCCGAAGCGGTCATGGCAGCCGCCATGGACGGCGATCGCGCAGCCCAGCCGGTCCGCCTCGGCGTAGACGGGCCAGTAAGCCTTGGCGCCCAGCAGCTCGGGCAGGCCGTTGGACGGCAGCATCGCCCCCAGCATGCCGAGCTCCGATACGGCGCGCCTCAGCTCCGCCGCGGCCGCCTCGGGATCCTGCATCGGCAGCAGCGCCATGCCCTTGAAGCGGCTGTCCCGCTGCTGGTAGGTGTGATGCAGCCAGTCGTTGTATGCGCGGCAAATGGCCACCGCGTAGTCCAGGCTCACGATCTTGCCGTAAGCCAGCGCCCTTGTGGGGTACAGCACCGTCCGCTCGATGCCCACGTCGGCCAGGAACTCCAGCCAGCCATCGGGGCCCACCGGCGCCCGACCATCCCGCTGCGGCGGTGTCTCCACTGCGCGGCCCGCGTGCAGGTGATCGAGCGGTGGGAACAACTGGTCGCCGCGCTTACCGACGGTGTCCCGATACGCCGGCGGCAGGTAGGCGGCGATGGCCTCCATGTCCTCGATGATGTGGCCGTCGCCATCGACCACCCTGGTTGCCACTTGCGTTGCCATAGACCGCTGATCATAGACCCTAAAGCTCGCCCAGGCGATGATGTAGGCCATGAGTGGCATACGACTGGACGGCAAGGTCGCGCTGATCACCGGCGCCGGCAGCAGGATTGGGCTGGGACGGGCGATGACCCTCGCACTGGTGGAGGCCGGCGCGCGGGTGGCGATGATGGACGTCGACAGCGAAGCGCTGGAACAGACGGCGGCCGAGGTGCGGCAAATTGGCGGAAGGAGTGCGTGGCCACCATCGTGGCCAGCGCGGCCGACCCCGAAGAGGCTGAGCAGGCCGTCCGCCAGGCGCTGTCTGAGCTGGGCGGGCTGCACATCTTGGTGAACAACGCCGGCATCAACCCGCGGCACACGTTCTGGGATTTGCCTGTGGACGCCTGGACCAGAACCTTGGGCGTGAATGTGAGCGGGCCATTTTTCATGGCCAGGGCTGCCGCTCCGCATCTGCGCAATCAAGGTTGGGGCCGGATTGTTGGCGTGACGACCAGCCTCGACACGATGCTGCGCACCATGCCCTATGGCCCAACCAAAGCCGCTCACGAGGCCTTTATGGCCGTGCTTGCCAGCGAGCTGGAGGGCTCCGGCGTTACAGCCAATGTGCTCGTGCCGGGCGGAGCCGTGGACACCAACATGACGCGAGGGGCGAGTCTCGGAAACCTGCTGCAGCCGGACGTCATGCGGTCGCCCGTGGTGTGGCTGGCATCGAACGAGTCCGATGGATTCAACGGCCGCCGCATCATCGCCCGGCGTTGGGACGAGAGCTTGCCTATCGAACAGCGGCTGGAGCGGTGCAGCGCTCCGGTCGGTTGGCCGCAGCTGGGTCGGCCGCCAGCCGAGCTGGAGCGCTAGCCTTATAGTGGAAGAGAGCACATGCGCATTCCACTCCGCCAGACGCTCACTATTGCTGCTTACACTGCGAAGCAGAAGCTCAAAGGGAATAAGCGGTTTCCGCTCGTCCTCGAGCTGGAGCCGCTGTACCAATGCAACCTGGAATGCGCCGGCTGCGGCAAGATCCAGCACCCTACCGACATCTTGCGTAAGCGGCTCACGGTGCAGCAGTGCGTCGAAGCGGTGGAGGAATGCGGAGCACCGGTCGTCTCAATCGCCGGCGGGGAGCCGCTGGTCCACGAGGAGATCGATGAGATCGTGGACGCGCTGGTGGCTCGCAAGAAGTTTATTTACCTGTGCACCAACGCGCTGCTGATGCATCGCAAGCTGGACCTGTTCAAGCCGTCGCCCTACTTTGCCTGGATGGTGCACATCGACGGCCTGCGCGAGCGGCACGACGAGTCGGTCTGCCGGCCGGGGACGTTCGACAAGGCCATCGAGGCCATTCGCGAGGCCAAGCGGCGCGGCTTCCGGGTGGGCACCAACACCACCTTCTTCGATCCGGATGACGCCACCTCGATCCGCGCCGTGCTCGACTTTCTGAACGATGAGATCGGCGTCGACCTCATGGAGATATCGCCCGGTTACGCGTACGAGAAGGCGCCCGACCAGGAGCACTTCCTGGGCGTCGAGAACACGCGGCGCATCTTTCAGGAGGCGTTCGCCGGCGGCAAGCGCCAGCGCTGGCGGCTCAACCACTCGCCCCTGTACCTCGACTTCCTGGAGGGCAAGGTCGATTTCGAGTGCACTCCGTGGGGCATTCCGTCCTACTCGATCTTCGGATGGCAACGGCCTTGCTATCTCATGGCCGACGGCGGCTACGCCAAGACCTACCGAGAGCTGCTGGACGAGACCGACTGGTCGCTCTATGGCCGCGGGCGCCATCCCAAGTGCGCCAACTGCATGGCCCACTGCGGCTATGAGCCAAGCGCCGTGCTGGCGACCACGAGCTCGGTGCGCGAGTCGGTACGGGCCGGTCTCGGCGCCCTAGTCGGCTAAGGCGCTTTAGCGAGCTCTTTCCGTCGGTTCCGACACCCGCTCCACCACTTCTTCGGTGATGGCCGCGGAGCTGGCACGGGTCGCCAAGTCGCCGAGCGACACAATGCCAACCAGACGTTTCTGGCGATTCAGCACGAGAAGACGGCGGATTTGCTTGTCTTCCATAATCCTGGCCGCGTCGGCAACGTCCTGTTCCTCGAATCCGTAGACGACGTTGGGACTCATGACCTCCTTGACGGTCATGCTTTTGGGATCAACTCCGTGGGCCGTTGCGCGCACGGTGATGTCGCGGTCGGTCACCATGCCGACCAGGCGATCGCCATCGCACACTGGCATGGACCCGGCGTCGACGTCCTTCATCTTTTTCGCGGCGTCCTCCAGCGTTGTCTCAGGCCGGATGACTTCGACGTGGCTGCTCATGACGTCTTTGAGATTCATCGTTCTTCTCCTGCTTGACTGGCGAATCCTCCAGATCGAGGATGCCCGCATATGCCGTGCCCCCATGCCGGCGGTCTGGCGCCTCAGGCGGATGCCTGCTACTCGGGCAAGCCCACTTCGGAGCGGCTGCGAGTGCAGGTATCCACAATGGCGTACACCAGGCAGCGTGTAAGGCGCTCCATGGCCGGAGCGCTGGCTACGCCCATCGAAAAGCCCGGATAGGCGGCCGGCACTTCGACCGCGGGCAGTCCCAGGCGGGCGGCGGGCAAGCCCCGGCCTCGCAGAATAGCCGCGTCGGTAGCGCCGCTGGTGTTCAGGATCGGCTTGTGCGGCCGGCCTTCGACCTGTTCCCAGGCGCGCATGAGCGATTGCACGACCCAGCTGGTGGGGTCGGTGTGGGTGCCGGGAATCGACAGGATCATGCGGTGGTCCACTTCCAGGCCGGGATTGTCCACTCGGATGCGGGCCAGCGCCTGGCCGAATTCGTAGTCCACCTGAGCCGGATCAGACCGAGGGCTCAGCCGCAGGTCGACATACAGCTCGCAGGCGGCTGGGATGAATGCCGGCTTGTACGTCCAGCCGCCCTGGATCGCGCCAATGGAGCCCTGCGGCGCCACCAGGCCTGAGGTGTGCCGCCTGGTGTACTCGGGGAACCAGGCCTCCAGGCAATCGATGACGCGAGCGGCGGCGAGGATCGGGTTGCGGTACGGCACTTTGTGGCGGATGCCGGTGTAGCCCAGGTCGCCCTTGACCCGCACCTTGAACCAGCACAGGCCGACTTCCTCCCAGGAGACGGCGTAGCCGGGTTTGGCCAGGATGGCGAAATCGCCGCGCAGGCCTTGCTCCAGCATAAACGAGCAGCCGCTGCCCTGGCCGGCGTTGTATCGCTCCAGGCCCGGGCGCCGATTGGTGGGCATGCCTCCGGCGCCCAGGCCGACCAGCAGAGAACCCCGCAGCCGAAGACCGGCCCGAGCCACAGCCTCAGCAGCGGCCACGACGCAGGTGACATAGGCCTTGGGGTTCTCGGCCCCCAGACCGATGATGTTGCCGTCCTCGATCAGGCCGTCGGGTTTGAGATCGCGCCGTATGGTCTCGCCAATCCAGGGCACATCTTCCTGCTCGGCGCCGGAAAAAGCGGTATCGGTCGGCGCGTACAGCAGCAGGGAAGGCCCGTCGCCCACGCCCGGCAGACCGCCAACCGCGTTACCCTGCCGTTCGTCGATCGGCTGGTATGTGGCTTCGAGGCCCGCCTGGCCGAGACGTTCCACCAGGAACTCGGCGATGTGGCGCTCCTCACCGGTCGGACTGGGGATGCTCACCAGGTCGGCATCGAGCCTCGCTAGAGCATCCACGTCAATCTGCGCCCAGGCGCGCTCCAGGTCCGCGCGCTGTTCGCTGGATAGGGGCAGCTGTCGAACGGGGATGTCAACCGGGGCGTCAGTCACCGCAGCCGCAGTGTACCCGCTGGAGCCAGGCCCGGCCGTGCGCGTATCATCTGCCGCAAGAACCTTTCGCTTCGGAGGTCGAGATTCTTGATGAACCGCTTCTTTGGGATGCTCGCTGCCGGCCTGCTGCTGAGCGCCTGCGGCGGCGGAGCAGCGCCCGCGGCCAGCCCATCGCCAGTTTCAGCCGCGCCTTCCACCGCCGCCAAGCCGGTGGCATCCACCGCCGCGCCGGCATCGGCAGCGCCGGCCAGCGCTTCGGCAAAGCCGGCGGCCAGCGCTGCGCCGGCAGCGGCTTCGGGCGCCGCTTCGGCCAAACCCGCGGCCTCTGGCGCAGCCGCCCCGTCGCTGGCCCCGGTGCCCAAGGTCACGCTGCAGCTGACGAAGCCCCTGCCGGCGCTGAACCCGCCCTACACGGTGAAGGCGCGCGTCGGCAGCTCGCTTACGACGGCGCCTTTCTGGTACGCCATTGAGAAGGGCTACTTCGACCAGCTCGGGCTCAAGTTTGAGGAGGTCCAGATCACGCAATCGGCGGACGTCACGGGGCCGCTGACGCAAGGCCAGATCGATATCGCCGGCGTAGCTTTCGCCCCCGGCCTGTATAACGCCGTCAGCCGTGGCGTCGAGGTGCAAGCCGTGGCCGACAACGGCCAGCTGCAGCCGAACCTCGCGGGCTCGGCGGCAGTCGTCAAGAAGGGCGAGCTGGCCAAATATGGGAACGATTGGTGCGCTCTCAAGGGCAAAAAGATTGCCGGCATGACAAATGTCGACGGCTTCTACGCCACGCTGCTGAAGGCCCTGCAGAGCTGCAACTTGTCTGAAAAGGATGTGGACACGTTCCAGCCCGGTTTCGCTCAGGTCAATGCCGCCCTGGCCAATGGCTCGGCCGACGTTGGCTTCAACGTGGAGCCGTTCGTCAGCCAGGGCGTGCAGCAGGGCGTCGTCGAGATCTGGCATCAGGCGGATCAGGCGTGGGCCAACCAGCAGATGAACATGCTGCTGTACGGGCCGCAGTTCATCAAGAACAAGGACGCCGCGCTGCGCTTCATGGTGGCCTATATGGCTGGCGTGCGGGACTACGACCGCGACATCGCGCCCGGTGGCGACGCCAATCAGTTGGGCACTGTGCTGGCCAAGCATCTGCCGGTCAAGGACCCGAACGCCTATTCCAAGATGATCATGATGGGCATCACCAAAAACGGCGCGGTCAACACGCAAGCCCTCGGTGAGGAGATCCAGCTGTTCCAGAAGTCCGGCACCATCCCGCCTGGCCAGGTCAACCTGAGCTGGGTGAACAACGACGTCCGCCAGGAAGCCTTGGACCTTCTCGGACCGGAGAAGAAGTAGCTAGGCGCGGGCAATGTGGCGGGGCACGAACAGCCCCACCGGCAGGCGCTGGCCTTTGATGGTGAGCACGGCCTCAAGCACGCTAGTCTCGATCATGGCGGGGTCGTGAATAACCACATACGGGATATTGAGCCCGGCCAGGGTGGCCTCGCCCACCATACGGCTGGCGCCGTGATAGTCGAACTGCTCACCCAGCACGCGGTTGTGGCTGGCGATGATGAGCAACGGGGTGCGCTGCAACAGCCCGCGCGCCAGGATCAGGCCGGACATGCCCAGGCCCGAGCCCTCCATGAGGGCCACCGGCAGCTTGCCGCCGAGGTAGGCGCCCATGGCGACAGCGATGCCCTCATCCTCGCGCGAACAGATGACCGTCTGGACGTCTGGGTCGGCCTCCAACAACTCGTCGATCGGTGAGAGCAGGCTGTCGGGCACGTAGACGGCGAAATCGATTCCGGCCTGCCGCATGGCGCGATGGAAGGCCCGCGCGTTGTCCAGGTTATAGCCAGGGGCTGGCGTGCTCACGCCGGCGCCAGCTGCCGTTGTCTCAGCGCTACATGGACATCCTCGGCCTTCACCGGCAGGTGGTCGATTTTCACGCCCACCGCGTCGTACACCGCGTTGGCATAGGCGGCCGCGAAGGGCAGGTTGCTCAGCTCAGAGGTTTGCTTGGCGCCGTACGGTCCGGGGCCGGCATCATCGGTGATCAGCAGCAACTCGTGCTCGGGCACATCGCAAATGGTGGGCAGTTTGTACTCGTGCAGGCCCGCCGCCTCGACTAGGCCATCCACGATCCGCAGATCCTCCATGGCCGCCGCGCCCAGGCCCATTAGCAAGCCGCCTTCTATTTGGCCCGTAACACCTGTGGCGTTGAGGACCGTGCCCACGTCGTAGGCGCCGGTCACCTTACAGACGTGTACCTGGCCCGTCTCGGGGTCCACCTCAACCTCCACCACCTGGGCCACGAAGCTGGTGGAGCTGGGCGGATGCCAGTTCTCGTAGCGGGCTTCAGCGGAAAGGGCGCCGGCCGCCCCGGCGTCGATTTTCTGGCGCAGCTCCGTGGCTGCTCGGAGCGCCGCCTGTCCGGCGCCGTGGGTGACCGCGCTGGCCGAACTGCCGCGGTCCCACAACCCCGAATCTGTGCTCAGCACCTCGACCCGGATGTGCTCCGGAGGCAGGCCCAGCTCGTTGGCGACGATCTGGGCCAGGATGGTGTGCGCGCCGGAGCCCTGGTCGAACACCGCGATCTGGAGCGTGACCTCGCCTCCGGCGTCCCGCACGACCCGAGCGGTTGACGCGCCCGGGCCGATGGGGCTCTGGCACAGGGCCAGACCGCGGCCCATGCCCGGCTTCTTGGGCTCGTCCCAACCGGATGCTTGTCGAACGGCGTCCAGGCATTCCCGCAGCCTGACCGAGGACCATGGCTGGCCTTCGATACCCATGTCCCCAGGCTGCACGCCGTTCTTCAATCGAAACTCGAAGGGACCCATGCCCAGGGCGCGCGCTAATCGGTCCATCTCGACCTCGCACGGAAACACCGTCTGCAGCCCGCCGGGCGCGCGCATATGGCCGCAGGGCACCGTGTTGGTGTAGACGATCTGGCTTTCGTAGGCGTGGTTCGGAATGCGGTACACGCCGTGGACGTAGTGCCCTCCGGCCAGCTCGGCGTTGGCTATCGGCTTGAAGCCGGCATAGGCGCCGCCGGCAAACGTGGCCTTTACGTGGCGGGCCACGATGGTGCCATCGCGCTTCAGCCCGGTGCGAATCGTCACCCACGCAGGGTGCCGCGGATCGCCGGCCTGCATGTCTTCGACTCCGGAGAGGATGATGCGCACCGGCTGGCCGGCGGCGCGCGACAGGAAGTAGGCCAGCGGCACATGCATGGGCGAACCCTTGCCGCCGAAATCGCCGCCAACATACAGCGGCTCGACGACGATGCGCTCGGGGGACAGTTCGAGATCGCGGGCCAGCAGCCCGCGCAGAACGAAAGGCGATTTGGTCGAGGCCCAGACCCGCACCGTCCCGTCCGGCTCGGCGGAGACGATGCAGCTGTGCGGCTCGATGTAGCCCTGGTGCTGAGCGGGCGTGCGATAGGTGTGCTCGAAGACCACGTCGGCCTCTCTGAACCCGCGCTCCAGATCGCCGCTGACGGTCAGCCGGTAGGAGCACAGGTTGGGGATATCGGGCAGCGGCTCGTCCGGCCAGCCAGGCTGGCGCAAATCGCGGCGGTAGCTGGCGAAATCGGGGTGCAGCAGCGGCGCGCCCGGTTTCGTGGCTGCGAAGGGGTCGAGCACGGCCGGCAGTTCCTCGTAGCCCACCTCTATGAGCCGCAGCGCCTCCTCGGCGGTCTGGCGGTCAACCGCCGCGACAGCCGCCACCGGATCGCCGATGAAGCGCACCCGGTCGGTGCACAGGACTGGCACATCGGCGATAGCTCGCCCGAACAGCGCGCCCCCGATGTCGGCACCCGTCAGCACCGCCCGCACGCCAGCAAGCGATCGCGCACGGCTGACGTCGACGCGCGCGATGCGAGCGTGGGGCCACGGGCCGCGCAAGATCGCGCCCCACAAGCAGCCAAGCACATCCACATCCGCCGTATAGGTCGCCTGGCCCGTGACTTTGAGCCGGCCGTCAACCCGGGGCACGGCGGCGCCAATTGTTGACTCGCCGTCCGCGTAGGACCTCAATGGTCCAGAAAGTCCAGCACCAGCCGGTTGAACTCGCCGGCGTGCTCCACCTGCGCCCAGTGGCCGCAATGGGAGAAGACGTGCATGCGCGCGTTCTGGAACGAGCGCAGCATCAGCAAACCCACATCCAGCGCTCCGAAACGATCGTCTGCGCCCCACACGATCAGGGCGGGGCAGGCCACCTTGGGGAGCTGGCTGGCCAGGCTCTCGCCAGCGGGCGGATGGGCGGTCATCACCCTCACGCCATCGGGATCGATGCTGGCCTGGTAGCGCTCCTCGAGGATGTCTTCGGTCAGGAAGGACGAGTCGTACAGCAGCGTCTGCAGCAGGGTCCGCAGCTTCTCGCGAGAGGGGCCCTCGCCCTTGTAGTAGCCGCCGATAAGCTTAATGCCTTCCAGCGGCATAGGGCAGAACAGGCTCGGACTGCCTGTGCCGCTGCCGATCACCACCAGCTTACTGACACGTTCGGGGCTGTCGGTTGCGAGCTTGATGGCCACCTGGCCGCCCATCGAGTTGCCGACGAAATGCGCCTTGTCGATGCCCAGCTTGTCCATGAAGTCGCGGAAGACGTTGGCGCAGTAGGTCAGCCGCCCGCCCTCGATGATGACCTTGGCCGAGCCGCCATACTGCGGCATGTCGACCAGCAGCGCCCGGTACTTGGCCGCGAAGGCATCGGCGTTCTGCTTGAAGTTGCTCCAGCTGCTGGCTCCAGGGCCGGCGCCGTGGATCATGATCACCGGATAGCCGGAGCCAACCTCGTTGTAATGGATTTTGATGCCGGCCGCCTGGATATCGCGGCTGGTGGCTTGCTCGCTGCTGATGGCCATGGGATTCCTCTTCGAAGACTAGGTCTCCTATGATGCACATATTGGAAGAAGATGCTGTGCTGAGCACCGGCGGCAAGCCATGGCAGCCGTACCTCGAGGCGGCGCTCGGTTTTCGGAACCACTGGTACCCCGCCTGCTACAGCCATGAGCTGGCCGAGGGCCAGGCCCGCGGCGAGCAGCTGTTGGGCGAAAGGCTGCTCCTGAAGCGCATTGACGGCCGTGTGTACGCGGTACAGGACCGCTGCCTTCACCGGGGCGTGGCCTTCTCAGTGCGGCCGGAGTGTCACAGCAAGAACACCATCAGCTGCTGGTATCACGGCTTCACCTATGACCTGCGCGACGGATCGCTGGTCGCGGTCATCACCGATCCCGAAAGCTCGCTGGTCGGCAAGCTCCGCCTGCAGACCTACCCGGCGCAGGAGGACAAGGGCCTCGTCTTCGTCTTCATCGGCGACATGGATCCGCCCGAGCTGAAGCTGGACCTGCAGCCCGGCTTTCTCGACGCTGATCTGGCCATCCATGCCAACGGTGAGCGGCAGCTCGTCCACAGCAACTGGCGTCTGGCGGCGGAGAACGGCTTTGACGCGGCGCACATCTACATCCACCGCAACTCGCCGCTGATCCTCGAACAGCGGCGGCCGCTCCCGCTGGCCACCATCCCGGCTTCTCGCGAGGGGATGGTGGTGGCTGAGGACGGGCAGCCTAAAGGGGTGGTGAAAGGCCGCGGCGCACGCAAGCCGGTGTGGGAGGTGGAGATCGAGGGAGTGAAGGTCACGTCCCGTTTTCTGCCTGGCCCTGACACCCCGCGCACCTCGCCGGATACTTCCATGTGGCTGCCGTGCGGGCTCAAGGTCGATCCCTTTCCTACTGAGGGCATCATGCAGTTCGAGTGGTACGTGCCCGTCGACGAGCACAGCCACACCTATTTCGTGACCTGGGGACGCCGCACCACATCCGATGCGGAGGCTGCCGAGTTCTCGCGCGAGATCGAGGATCACTGGAAGGATCTGGTGGTGGATAAGTTCAACGTGGACGACGTTACCGCCCGCGAGGCGATGGAGCGCTTCTACTCAGAAGAGGACGGCTGGCAGCGCGAACGGCTCTACCGTCCCGACCTCATCATTACGGAGTGGCGGAAGCTGGCCAGCGCCCATAATCGCGGTATCCAGCGGCTATCTGCGCCGCAGTCTGCCGGAGGTGTCTGAGTGCCACTAGAGCTGGGGCTGGCTTCCTCTCACGCCCCCAGCATGTTTGCGCCTGTGGACAAGTGGCCGGCCATTTACGACATCCTGGCCGGCGCCGTCCCGGCCCCGCCGGAGCTGGCCAGCGAGACGCGCGAGGTCCTGGAGGGCTACGCCGAGCGCATCAAGCACGGCTTCGGCGTGCTGCAGCAGCAGCTGGCGGCCTACAAGCCCGACGCGCTGGTCATTGTGGGCGACGATCAGAACGAGGTGTTTGGGCCAGCCTTCAATGCCTCGATGGCCATCTTCCTGGGCGAGGAGGTCTCGGGCTCGACAAGCATTGGCTTTTTAGGTGAGCCGCTGGACAAGAACCACCTCCACTTCCGCTGCCATCGAGAGCTGGCCGAGGTGCTGCTGGCCCGGCTGGTGGAGCAGGGCTTCGACCTGGCCTGGATGCGCGAGCTAAAGCCAATCAGCCGGCCGCTGGCTGGCATCGGGCACGCCTTCAGCCGGCCCGCCAACGCCGTCGGCGTGCGCGAGCTGGATATCCCCATCGTGCCCCTGTTCCTCAATGCCTACGACCATCCGATGCCATCCGCGCGCCGCTGCCACGAGCTCGGAAAGGCGATCCGGCAGGCATTCGACGGCCGGCCCGAGCGCATCGCGCTGTATGCCTCGGGTGGGCTGGCCCACGATCCACGCGGGCCCCGTTCAGGCTGGCTGGACGAGCCATTGGACAGGTGGGTGCTGTCGCGGCTTGAGGACGGTCGTGCGGCGGAGCTTACCAGTCTGTTCACCTTTGATTCGGACGCGGTCCGCAGCGGCACGGGCGAGATCCGCAGCTGGATCAGCGCCGCGTCGGCGTTCGAGGGCCAACCCGCCACGGTCGTGGACTATATTCCCGCCCGGCATGCCGTCACCGGCCTAGCCTTTGCCTACTGGCCGGCCTCCGCCTGACGGCCCGCCCGTGAACCGCATCGAGTGCATCGAGGTCTTCGCCAGGCTTCGAGGCAGGGCAATCGTCATCGTGAGCCCCGGCTACACCGGCCACGAGCTGGCCGCCGCGGGGCATGACGACGCGACCATCTACAACATGGACATGCCGTACAGCTCACCCTTGTGCCTGGGCCTGGCGTTGGCCTGCTCGCAGGAGCGCGTGGTCGCCCTGGAAGGCGACGGCTCCATGCTTATGGCGCTGGGTGTGCTGACCACCATTGGCCGCTACCAGCCCCGGAACCTGGCAATCATCGTCTTCGACAACCGCCTCTATCTGACCACGGGCAGTGGCACTGTGCGGACAGCCGAGGTCGATTTCGCCGCCATGGCTCGCGCTGCCGGTATCGAGCGCTCATGCAAGGTCGAGGACATCTCCGGCTTTGAAGACGCCGCTCGGCAGGCTCTCACTGAGCCTGGGCCGTGGTTCATCTGCGCCTCGGTGGATGGTTCCGACCGCGGCGATCCGCGAGGCCGAGCACACCTCCCCGGCGACCTGGTCGAACAGGCCGTACTGTTTCAAAAGGCGCTGCGAGAGCGCCAGGGAGATTGATGCCTACTGCTTGGCCAGCGCCTCGTGCAGCGGGCCATAGTCGACGATCTGCTCGGGTTTGAGGTCAGTCTTGGTGCCGGTGATCTCGGCTTGGATGTCCAGCGCCTGCTGAAGGCCCCGCGGCGAGGCTTCGAACGTGTCCTGCTCCAGGTTGGGGATCATCTTCTCGGCGGTGCGCTTGGCCGCATCGGGTGGCGCGCCGATGTACTTGACGATCAAGTCCCCCGTCTCGGCCGGGTGCGCCTTGATCCAGCGGTTGGCGTCGATCAGCGCCCGCAGAAAGCGGACGGTCTCGTCCCGATGGGCGCTCAGGTAGGACACGCTGCTGCCGGCGCCGATGTACGGCAGGTCCAGCAGATCGCCTAGGAACTGGATCTCATGAAATCCAGCCAGCTCAGCCTGAGCGTCGAAAGGCGGTGACACGACGGCCGCATCCACCTGGCCGGCGATCAGGTTTTGGTAGGTCAGGACAGTGCCGCCCGAGGACACGATGTGGACGTCGTTCTTGGTGAGGCCGGCCTTCTTGAGGCCGGTCTCCAGGTAGATATAGGGCGTGCTGCCCGCCTGGTTAGTGCCGACTGGCCTGCCTTTGAGCTGTGCCACCGAGGTGATCTCCTTCTTGCCCACCAGCGTCCAGGGCGAGCGCTGCCAGGCGGAGAAGATGACCTTGAGCGGCAGCCCGCGGGTGGCGCCCTCAATGGCGTTCGTGGGCGCGTCGATGATGTCGGTCTCGCCTTTGGAGAGTGCGGTGATCGACACGCTGGGCGGCATCATGTACTGGGTGACCTTGATGTGCTGCTGCTGGAAGAAGCCCTGCGCCAGCGCGGCATAGTAGGGGATCTCGGATGCCGCCGGCGACGCGTAGCTGACACGAACGGGCGAGCCGTTGGGATCGCCGCCCGAGAACTGGCCGGTCGCCTCCGGTTTGCCCGCGGCGGGGCCACTGGCGCCCGCGCTCGCGGACGCCGCGGGTTTGGCCGGGGCTGGGCTCGAGGCCGCCACGACGCTGGGTTTCGGGCTCGCGGCTGCTGAGGCCGCCGGCTGCGCACCCGCGCTTGACGGGGCGGCGGCGGGCGCCTGCTGGCCGCACCCCGCCGCAAGCAGCAATAAGGCACCCACTAACGGCGTCAGCCGGCTCGGCGTAGTTCTCACATCTCACCTCTCAAGCGATTTTTGCGCCGGGCGCACGTGGATGGCAAAATCGGCCACGCCGCGGGTCAGGTCGAACGCGGGCTTGTAGCCGAGGTCCGACTGGGAGCGAGTCAAGTCCAGCCGCTGCTCATGACGCCAAAAGGGCCCCTGCACCGGCTCCGGCAGGACCTCGACTTTGGCGCCCGGCACAGCCGCTCGAATGGCGGCCGCCACGTCCTCCGAGGTGGACAACCGGCCCGAGCCTAGGTTATATACCTCGTGGCGCAGCGGCCGCTCACAAGCAAGCATCACGCCAAAGGCTACATCCTCCACGTAGACGTAATCGTTCGTGCTCAGGACGCCTGGATCCAGCTGCACGGGCTGGCCGGCAAGCGCCTCCGCCAGCGCGGCGTGCATGGCGGGCCCAGCGGCGTCGCCGCCGGCGTAATGTCCTAGCCCATAGACCTGGGCGAAGCGGAGGATGGCGAACTCTAAGCCATACCAGCTGGCGAAGGCGGCCAGAATGCGCTCGCAGGCGATCTTGCTCGCAGCATAAAAACGAGTGCCCCCGATGGGGAAGTCTTCGGTGATCGGCTCAGCCGGCGACAGGTCCCAGCGATAGATGCCGAACGTGCTGGCAAACAGCAAGCGTTTGACCCCGCTGAGCCTGGTCGCTTCGGCGAGCGCCATCGCCCCATCGACGTTTGCGCTCATCCCGGCATGAGGATGCTCGTTGATGCGTGACCCGATCAGAAACGCCGAATGGAACACCACGTCGGGAGCGCAGCCGCGCATGCAGTCGATGAGCGTAGGCAGATCCCGGACGTCACCCTCGACGAGTTCAGCCGCGGACGTGATGCTGGCGATGTAGTCTCGGTGCGGCGCCACATCATAGAGCACGGCCTTGTGGCCGCGCTCCGCCAGCACGCGGGCCAGGTGACAGCCTACCAGGCCCGCGCCGGTGATGAAGACGTTCACCGGGTGAACCAGCTAAACGGCTACCGCCATGCCGTACAGGGCGGCGCAGTTATCCCACAGGATCTTGCGCTTGTGCTCGTCCGCAATAGGCAGCTGCATGAAGTGATCGGCGGAGTGCGGAAAATGGGCGTCCACGTGCGGGTAGTCGGTGGAGTAAACGATGTTGTCGCTGCCCATGGCCTCGACGACCCACTTCACCGGGTGCTCCTCGGAATCGACCGACACGTAGCACTGGCGCTTGAAGTACGCGCTGGGCGGCATCGTCAGATCGGGCGACCAGACGTCGGCGAACATCTCGGCGTGCTCGTCGAGGCGCCACAGCAACCACGGCAGCCAGCTGCAGTTGCCCTCCAGGAAGGCAGCCCGCAGCTTGGGGTGGCGCTCCAGCACGCCGCCGCCGCACATTGCCGCCAGGGCCATCATCTGCTCCACCGGGTGGGAGAAGGTGTGGCGCAGCATGAAGCTGGGCTCGAACTGCTCCCCCACCTGGCGCTCGGCTGACGAGTTGGACTCGTGGAAGCCGACCGGCACGTCCAGCCGCTCGAGCGCCGACCACAGCGGGTCGTAGTAGGGGTCGTGCCAGTTGCGGCCGTTGACGACGTTGGCCCGCAGGAACACGCCGCGGAAACCCAGATCGCGCACGCAGCGCTCCGTCTCGGCTACGGCGTCGCCGACATCGAACGGCGAGATCATGCCGACGCCGATCAGCCGGTTGCGATCCGCCGCGCAGAAGTCATACAGCCAGTTGTCGTAGGCGCGTGCCAAGGCGGCAGCGGAATCGGGCGCCAGGTCACCCCGGGCCAGCGTGTGCAGGCCGCGGGTGGGGTACAGCAGGGCGACGTCGATGCCCTCGCGATCCATGGCCTCGAGCTGCACTTCAGAGGTCCAGCCGCGCTCCTGGTCCGGACCGTAGCGGGCCTGGTCCTCGGCGAACTTGTGACCGCCGCGTGGGCCGGGCGGCTCGGCTGGACGTCCCCATGGCCGCCCCTGAGCATCCACCATGGCCAGGTCGCGCACCCAGCGCTGAAGGCCGATGGGCGCCTGCTCGCGGTAGTCCGGCTCGGTGTAGCGCTGCCACAGGTCGGGCGGCTCCATGACGTGCATGTCGCTGTCTAGGATCCTGAAACCGTTCTTCATTTCATGCCTCCGGATGGGTGCTGATGTATTTGGCGGCCTGCTCGGCGTCCACGCCGGAAGTCCGCAGGCTGACGCCGGCGGCTTCCTCCTGGAGCTGGTAGGTCACGGTGTAGCCGGAGCCCTCGCCCCAGCCACGGTTGAGCGCTTCCACGATGATCTGCTCGACCACGCTGCTGACCGGCAGCGGCACATCGAGCTCCCGGCCGAGCGCGGTAGCCAGGCCGATGTCCTTGCGCAGCAGGGTGAGCGTGAAGGTGGCCGGCTCGTAGCGGCCGGGAAACACGCTGCGTGGGACCTGGTCGTGGAGCATATGCATGCGGCCGACCAAACCTCGCCGAACGGCCTCCCACAGGACACGCACGTCCACTCCGGCTTTTACTCCCAGCGACAAGCCTTCGGCGATGGCCTGTGTGACGCCGCAGCCAATGAGCTGATGGACGAGCTTGCAGATGCTGGCGCTGCCGACCGGGCCGGTGTAGATGATCTGGTCGCCGTAGGCCGCCAGGATGGGCCGGATGCGCTCGACGATCGCCTGCTCGCCGCCGATCATGATCTCGTGGATGCCCGGCGGTGAGCCGGGCTGGCCGGCGCTGACCGGGGCGTCCATGGCCCAGGCGCCCTTCTCACGGAAGCGCTCGGCGATGCGCCGGATGAGGTCCGGCCCGCCGGTCGAGATGTCCAGGTACACGCCGTCGGGCCGGATACCTTCCAGCACACCGCCCGGCCCGAGGGCCGCATCTTCCACGATCCTCGGCGTGGGCAGGGCACTGATGACGACGTCCGAGCGCTCCGCGACGCCGGCCGGCGAGGCAGCGCGCTCGGCGCCCCTTTCGAGGAACGGGCGCATGGCCTCCTCGCGCGTGTCATACACGATCATCGGGAAACCGGCCGCCTGGATATGGCCAGCCACCGGGCCACCCATCTTGCCGAGGCCGACGAAACCGACCGTCTCCATGTGCGCCCTTATCATGCACTAACCATGGCCGACCTCAGTTTGGAGGACATCGGCGCGCTGCTCGACGAGAAGCTGCGGCCGATAGCCACGAAGCTGGACGAGCACGCGAAAAAGCTGGATCAGCACGGCCAGCGTCTCGATGCTATGACGGCCGAACCGCGCCAGCGATCTCTGAAACCGCTGCTGGTGGCGTTTTCGGCCGTCGCGGCGGTGGTGGTTCTGGCGCTCGCCGGCCGCGTAGTCCTGGGGACCTTCAATGGCGGCGCGGGCCAGTCCTCGGCAGCTACGGCGCCACGGCTGCTGTACGCCGACGACTTCTCCAGTTCGGCGAACGGTCTCTTCCTGGAGGGTCAACGCGGAATAGCCACGCTGCCCGGCGATCGCGCGTCGGCGGCGTGGGACTATGCCTATCAAGACGGTGCTCTGGTGGCGCACGTGACCGCGCCCAGCTTGCCGCTGCAAGGGCGAGTCATCGGCGGGGCTGCCCGAGCGGCCAATCGCCTCACCGGCGACTTCGCCTTCGAGGTCAAGGCCAAGGCCGCCACCTCGGCCGTGTACGCGTTGTACGGGCTGCGGTTCTTTCCCGGCAGCCGCGAGTTCGGCTTTGGCATTCAGCCCGGCCAGAAGAGCTATCAGGTGTGGGAAATCTTCCAACCGCCGTTCCTGGTGGCGCGCAGTAACGCGGTCGAACCGGGCGAAGCGGAGAACCTGCTGCGGCTGGAGCTGCGCGGCAATGCCATGCGGCTGTTCATCAATGGCCAGGAGATCGATGGCCGCCAGGACGAAGCGTTCGGCGTCCGTCCGGCCTCGGTGGGAGTGCTGTTCGACACGCGGGCGATGCCCAACGAGGCTCCGGTGGAGATTCGCTTCAGAGACTTCAAGGTCTATTCGTTGTGAGCCAGGTGATCGCCTACCGCCTGCAGCCGTGGGAGTTCGTCGATCGGCTCGTCTATGAGATGTGTCCCAGCGGCTTCGAGATCGTGCCCTTGGCAAGGGACGCTTCGCCGGAGGATCGGGAGCAGAAGCTGGCCGGCGCGGATTTCCTGATGGGCTCGTGGGTGACCACCGCCGTGACGCTGACGGAGGCCGACTTCCGCGCAGCCAAGCGTCTCAAGCTGGTGCAACTCATGAGCGCCGGCTACGAGCACATCGACCTGGAGCTGGCCGCGCGGTATGGCGTGCCGGTGGCGCACTTTGGCGACGCCATGGCAAGCACCGTAGCCGAGCACACGCTGCTGCTGATCCTGGCCGTGCACCGGCGTTTGCTCCAGCTCGACGCGGCGGTCCGCTCGGGGAAGTGGCGCACGGGCGAGCCGCCGCTGTCCGAGCTGCGCGGCAAGCAGGTGGGCATTGTCGGCTTCGGGTTGATCGGCCGCGAGGTGGCCAAGCGCGTCCGCGCCTTCGACGCCGAGATCGTGTACTTTCAGCGACACCGCCTGGACGATGCGGCCGACCGGGCTATCGGCGTCCGCTACTTGCCGCTCGACGATCTTCTGTCGAGCAGCGACGTGGTCAGCCTGAACGTGCCCATCAGCAGCTCGACCCGGCACCTCATCGGTGCTCGCGAGCTGGCACTGATGAAACCCGGCGCGGTGCTCATCAACGTCAGCCGCGGGGTGGTGGTCGACGAAGCGGCCCTGCGCGAGGCGCTGGAGCAGGGGCGTCTGCGCGGAGCCGGCCTGGACGTGTTGGAGCAGGAGCCGCCCGACACGGTTAACCCGCTGCTCAGGCTGGACAACGTGGTGTTCTCGCCGCACAACGCGGGCTCCTCGGTGGAGGTTTGGCCCCGAGTCGTGGCCGCCTCCTTCGCCAACATCGAGCGGGTCGCCCGCGGCGAGCCGCCTCAGAACCTGGCCCATAAGTAAGACTGACAGGCTGCAAAATGCTAGGCTGAAGGCCTAGAAGCGAGGCCGAAATAGGCGTAAGCCGGCCCAGGCGGCCACGAGCCAGGCTGCCCTGCCTCGAGGAAATGGGCCGCCGATGGTTTTCGGCTGAACTTCTAAGCTGTAAGCGGAGGTTCGGCATGGCAACCACCCAGGAACAGAACGAGCGACTGACCCGCGTCGGGCCCGGCACGGCGATGGGCGATCTGCTGCGCCGCTACTGGCAGGTGGTGGGCACCGCGACCGAGCTCGAGCAGGAGCCGGTGCAGCGGGTGCGGCTGCTCGGCGAAGACCTCACGCTGTTCCGCACCGAGCGCGGCGAGTACGGCCTGGTGGACGAGGTGTGCCCACATCGCTGCATGTCACTGGAGTACGGCATTCCGCAGGAGGCCGGCCTGCGCTGCGCCTATCACGGTTGGCTGTGGGCGCCGGACGGCCACTGCCTGGAGCAGCCATTCGAGGAGACGGTCAACCCCGAAGCGCGGTTCAAGGACAAGGTCCGCATCAAGGCCTACCCGGCCCAGGAGCTAGGTGGGCTCATCTTCACCTACATGGGCCCGCGGCCCGCGCCGCTGCTGCCCCGCTGGGATGTACTGGTCCGCGATGACCTGGACGCGGCCATCGAGATTCACCCGCTGCCCTGCAGCTGGCTGCAGTGCATGGACAATTCCATGGACCCGGTTCACTTCGAGCACCTGCACGCCGTGTTCGGTAACTATCAGCGCAAGAAGCTGGGCATGCCGCCGGCTATGTTCCCGGCCAAGCACATCAAGATCGGCTTCGATCGCTTCGAGTACGGCATCATGAAGCGCCGCCTCCTCGAGGGCGAGCCGGAGGATATCGACGATTGGCAGATCGGTCACCCGGTGCTGTTCCCGAACACCCTGGCGGTGGGCGAAGAGGACCGGCCGATGCTCCAGATCCGCATCCCGGTGGACGACACGACCACGCTCCACCTGCAGTACGTGACCACCCCGCGCGAGATGGGCGCGCCGCGCAAGCCGGTCCCGGTCGTGCGCCGGTCGCTGTTCGAGCCGGACGGCAAGATCTTGGCCGTCAACATCCCCAAGCAGGACGAGCTGGCGTGGGTTGCGCAGGGGCCAATCTCACAGCGCACGCGCGAGCACCTGGGCGCGAGCGACGTGGGCGTGATCCTGTATCACAAGATGCTGCATGAAGAGATGGACAAAGTGCAGGGTGGACAGGATCCCCTCGGCACTGTGCGCGATCCCGCGGTCAACGAGCCAATGATCCGCATCCGGCGCGAGCGAGTTGGCTACGAGGCCTTCAAGGGCGACTTCGAGGAGGAGTGGAACGACATCGAAGGCGCGCGTTCCCTCTTCGCCGAGGCCAAGGCCTAGGCGCCTGCCTCAGATTTAGCTGGCGTCCGGATCGGCCACGGCCGGGCTTGCCTGGGCGGCGCGATCTCGCGGAGTCTGCGGCACGACCTCCGGGCCTTCCTTGGCGATCACGCTCAAGTTCACCGCTGAGCCGATCAGCGCCATGTGGCTGAAGCCCTGTGGGAAGTTGCCGAGCAGCCTATCCGTGGACGAATCAGGATCGATCTCTTCGGCCAGCAGGCCCACGTCGTTGGTGTAGCCGATGAGGCACTCGAACAGCTCGCGGGCTTCGTCCAAGCGCCCGCCGAGCGCGAGCGCGTCGACCAGCCAGAAGCTGGACAGGACGAACGTTGCTTCGGGCCCGGAGGTGATGAGCCCCTCGTGCGCCTCGTAGCGTCGCAGCAAGCCGTTGCGCATCAGGCGGCCGCGGATCGCGTCCACCGTCGACTGAAAGCGCGGATCCGTCGCGGGCAAGAAGCCATAGCGTGGCATGGCCAGCACGCTGGAATCCAGGTGATCGTCGTCGAAGGATTGGGTGAAGGCCTGCAGCTCTCGGTTGAAGCCCCGCTCCAGAATGGCTGTCCTGATGTCCTCGCAGGCCTGCTGCCAGCGCGCCAAAGGCGCCTTCAAGCGGTGCTCCTGGGCCAGACGCAGCCCGCGATCCACCGCGACCCAGCACATGAGCTTCGAGTACACGAAATGGCGCAGGCCGCCGCGGACCTCCCAGATGCCGCTGTCCGGCTCCTGCCAATCGCCGATGGCCTGCTCCACCAGGCGTGACAGCAGCTGCCAGTTGCGGCGCGAAAGGCGGTTGGCCGGGGCGGGCACCGGCGTGTCGGGCGCCTCCTCGATGCGCCGGAACTGATGGGCCGCGTCCAGCACGTCGCCGTAGATGTCCAGCTGATGCTGGCGGTAGGCGCCGTTGCCGACGCGCACCGGCCGCGAGCCCTTGTAGCCGTCGACGCGGTCGAGTATCTCTTCGGACAGCTCGTGGCCGCCATCGATGGTGTACATGATTTGCGGGCGTGGCGTGGGATCGTTGCCGATGGTCTTGGCCAGCCAGCCGATGAAGTCGGTGCCCTCCTCGTGATAGCCGAGCGTGCTGAGCGCGTACAGCATGAGCGAGGCGTCCCGGAGCCAGGTAAAGCGGTAGTCCCAGTTGCGGATGCCGCCAATCAGCTCCGGCAGAGAGGTGGTGGGCGCGGCGACGACTGCGCCCGTTGGCTCGTAGGTCAACAGCTTGAGTGCCAGGGCCGAGCGCAGTACCGGCTCGCGATAGCGGCCGTCGTAGCGGCAGCGGGCGGCCCAGTCCTCCCAGTACTCGAGCGTGCGCTGCAGATCACGCTGGGAGACGTCGGGGTCAAGCGCCGCCTGCGCGCCGTGCTCGCTGCCCGCCAGGCTCAAGGCCAGCCAGGCCCGTTCACCGGCGCGGAGCTCGATCTGGCCCCGCACCTCATTACCATCGGCTGATCTGAGCTCGCCCTTGCCGCAGTACAGCACCAAGTAGCGCTCGCCATCCGTGGCCACAACGCCTTTGCCGCGGACTCCTGAGACCCGCGTCTGCGCGCGGCCGAAGTCGAAGGCCGGTTTGAAGCGGACCTCGACTGCGCAGCCCTGGCCCTCGGCCTCAACCAGGCGCAGGATTTGGCTGGTAGTGCCTACGTCGTGGCCCAGCCGCGACTGATGGCGGCGATGGACGGGCATGAAGTCGGTGATCCGCAAGCGTCCGCCGCCGAGCTGGAAGGTGGTCTCCAGGACGTTTGTAGGCCCGCGATAGCGGCGGCTCACCTGATGTGCTTGTTGAGCAGGCGCCACGCTGAAGAATCCACCTTTGCGGGCGTCGAGGATCCGCCACAAGGCGGGTGAGGCATCGAACCGGCCGGGGCAGTACCAGTCGATGGAGCCGCTCTTCGAAACCAGCGCGGCGGTGTGGCAGTCGCCGATGAGCGCGTAGTCGGCAATGGGGGCGTAACCGTTCGCGTCAGAGCCCACACTGGCACGTTAGCGCATCCGGTGCCAGCCGCGAATTGATCTACAATGGCTTTTGCGAATCAGTCGCAATAGAGATGATGTATCGACTGCTCCTGACGGCCTGCTCGGCGCTGTTACTGGCCACGGCCTGTGGCGGAACTGTTGCTGCGCCCAAACCGATAGGCCCGCAGCTCGGCTGGAGCGACGAGCTGCCCGCTAACGGCAAGCTGAACGTGGCCACCACTGTAGCGCCGATCTCGAGCATCGTGCGTAACGTGGGCGGCGACCGCATCAACCTGCACGGCATCATCCCGGATGGGACCGATTCGCACACGTTCCAGCCTGCGCCGGGGGACGCGAAGGTGCTGGCCAAAGCCGACATCGTGGTGCTCAACGGGCTGCATTTGGAGACACCGACGGAAAAGCTGGCCCGGGCGAACTTGAAGTCGGGCGCCGGCATCTATATGTTGGGTGACAGCGCCGTCAGCGCAAAGGAGTGGATATTCGACTTCTCGTTTCCAAGCGAGAATGGCGACCCCAACCCCCACCTGTGGATGAACCCGCAATATGCGCTCAAGTACGCGGAGCTTACCCGCGATTGGCTCTCGGAACGGGACCCGAAGAATAGGCACTACTTCGGCGAAAACGAGCAGCAGTACGCCAGCAAGCTCGGGCAGGTCGACAAAGCGATCGAGATCGCGGTCAACTCGATTCCGCCGCGGAACCGGAAGCTGCTGACGTATCACGATTCGTTCGCCTATTTCGGGCGGCGGTACAGCATCGAGCCGATCGGCGCCATCCAGCCCTCGGACTTCGCCCAGCCGTCGCCACAAGAGGTGGGGCAGCTTATCCAGCAGATCAAGGCCGAGAAGGTGCCGGCCATCTTTGGCTCCGAGGTGTTCCCCAGCAAGGTGCTGGAACAGATCGCGCGGGAGACCGGCGCGCAGTTCGTCGACAAGCTGCGGGACGACGAGCCACCAGGCCCGCCGAACAGTCCGACCCACACGTATCTTGGGCTGATGCTGGAGGACGTGAGCGTGATGGCGCAGGCGCTGGGTGGCAATGCGGACTCGCTCAAGGGCATCGATCCGGCCGACAGCTTCGTGCGCTCTACGTGATCGAGCACGCTCATGGCGGGCATCTGCACCGCCACAGTCACGGCCAGCCGCTGGCCGTGCTGCGCGATGTGACCTGCTCCTACGGCGGCCCCGTTGTCCTGTGGGACGTGTCGCTGAGGATCGAGGAGGGCGCCTTCGTGGGGCTGGTGGGGCCCTCGGGATCGGGCAAGACGAGCCTGCTGCGCACCCTGCTGGGCACCATGCCGCGGGTGCAGGGCCGGGTCAGCGTGATGGGCGCCGACGTGCGCCGCGGGCGGCCGCCGGGCGTGGGCTACGTGCCGCAAGTCGAAACGGTCGATTGGAGCTTCCCGGTGACGGTGGGCGAAGTGGTTCGGATGGGCATCAGCATGAGCAGCACCTGGCTGCCATGGCCCAGCGCGGGCGAGCGAAAGGCGGTGGACGGCCTGCTGGAGCGGCTGGGCATTGGCGGCCTGGCTGGCAGGCACATCCGGGACCTCTCTGGCGGGCAGCAGCAACGCGTCTTCCTGGCTCGCGCGCTGATCGGCAAGCCGCGGCTGCTGCTGCTGGACGAGCCGACCAGCGGCATCGACATCAAGACGCGCGACGACGTGCTGCACCTGCTGCTGGACTTGCACGAAGAGGGCCTGGGCATCGTGCTGACGACGCATGAGCTGAACGGCGTGGCCGCCCACCTGCCGGAGGTGGTGGCGCTGAACGGCACGGTGGTGGCGCAGGGCTCTCCGGAGGAAGTGTTCACGCAGGGGACCCTCAAGCTGGTCTACGGCGCCGATTTGACGGTGCTGCACGAGAACGGCATGGTTATCATCGCCGACGCTCCGCACCAATTCCGCGCGGCCTTGGCATCGACGCGAAATGGGAATGGGCACTCATGACCGTGCTGGTCGATCCCTTCCAGTTCGAGTTCTTCCGTAATGGGCTGATCGCGGCCACGCTGGTGGGCGGGCTGTGCGGCCTGCTCGGCGTGTTCATCGTGCTGCGGCGCATGAGCTACGTGGGCCATGGCCTGTCGCACGCGGCCTTTGGCGGCGCGGTGGTCAGCTACGTGGCCAGCTGGAACTTCTACATCGGCGCCGGCTTGTGGGGCTTCGTGTCGGCGCTGCTGATCAACTGGACGTCGCGCCGTCGTGGGATCGGCGCGGACGCCGCCATCGGTATCGTTACGACCTCCAGCTTCGCCTTCGGCGTGGCCTTGATCTCCCGGACGCGGCACTTCACCCGGAACTTCGAAGCGGCCCTGTTCGGCGACATCCTAGGGGTCACCCGAACGGACCTGGTGGTGATTGCGAGCGTGGCCGCGGTGGTGGGGGTCGGGCTGTTCGTAGGCTACAAGCAGCTGCTGTTCCTGGCGTTTGACCCGGAAGTGGCGCCCGTATACGGCGTGCCGGCGTTTTGGGTGGACAGCGCCTTCGCCCTGGCGCTGGCGGCCACCATCGTGGTGTCGATGAACGTGGTGGGCGTGACGCTTATCGCGGCGGCGATCGTGATCCCGCCGATTACGGCGCGGCTGGTGACCCACAGCTTCGCGCGGCTGGTGGGCCTGTCCGGTGTCATTGGGACGCTGTGCGGCGTGTTCGGCATGTACTTGAGCTACTACATCGACGTCTCATCCGGCGCGACCATCGTGCTGCTGGGCGCCGCGGTGTTCCTTGTGACGCTGGGTGCATCCGCGGCCCGCGGGGCCAGAACCGGGCGGCGTATGCCAGCCCATCGTGCAGCTGCTGGTGCGATGATTGGCGAAAAGCGGAATCCCCGTGCGCGTGGCCCGCGTGCGGACCTCCTGGCACAATGGTCGGAGAAAGGAGCCGAAGAATGAGCGCGATACGAGTGCTGGTTGGCACGCGCAAGGGCGCGTTCGTGCTGACGTCTGACGGAAAACGCGAGCGGTGGGACGTGGCCGGGCCGCATTTTGGCGGCTGGGAGATCTACCACGTGAAAGGATCGCCCGCGGATCCGAACCGGCTGTATGCCTCCCAGAGCAGCGGCTGGTTTGGCCAGGTGATCCAACGCTCGGACGACGGCGGCAAGACCTGGGAGCCGGTGGGTAACAAGTTCGAGTACCAAGGCGACACTGGCACGCACAAGTGGTACGACGGCACGGACCGGCCCTGGGAGTTCACGCGCGTCTGGCATCTCGAGCCGTCGCTGACGGATCCGGATGCCGTGTATGCCGGGGTCCAGGACGCCGCCCTGTTCCGCTCCACCGACGGCGGCCAGACGTGGCAGGAGCTGCCCGGGCTGCGCGGCCACGGGACGGGCTCTTCCTGGCAGCCGGGCGCTGGCGGGCTGTGCCTGCACACCATCATCCTCGACCCCACGCATGCCGAGCGGATGTTCATCGCCATCTCGTCCGCGGGCGCGTTCCGGACGGACGATGGCGGCAAGACCTGGCGGCCGATTACCCGCGGCTTGCGATCGGAGTTCATGCCCGATCCCACTGCCGAGATCGGCCACTGCGTCCACCGCATGGCGATGCACCCCTCACGGCCAGGGGTGCTGTTCATGCAGAAGCACTGGGATGTGATGCGCAGCGACGACGGCGGCGACAACTGGCACGAGGTCAGCGGCAACCTGCCCACGGACTTCGGCTTCACGATCGACGTGCACGCGCACGATCCCGAGACCATTTACGTGGTGCCGATCAAGAGCGACTCCGAACACTACCCGCCCGACGGCAAGCTGCGGGTGTACCGCAGCCGCAAGGGCGGGGACGAGTGGGAAGCGCTGACGAAGGGGCTGCCGCAGAGCGACTGCTACGTGAACGTGCTGCGCGACGCGATGGCCGTCGACTCGCTCGACCCGTGCGGCGTGTACTTCGGCACCACCGGCGGGCAGGTGTATGCCTCGGCCGATGCTGGGGACAGCTGGCAGCCGATCGTGCGAGACCTCCCTTCGGTGCTGTCGGTGGAGGTCCAGACGCTGCCGTGATCCGCGTCGTGCTTCCGGCGCACCTGCGGACGCTGGCGCACATCAACGGCGAGGTGCAGCTCCAGATTAACGGCCAGGTCACGCAGGGCACGGTGCTCGACGCGCTGGAGGCGTCATATCCGATGCTGCGGGGGACGATGCGGGACCAGCTCACGAGGAAGCGCCGAGCGTTCGTGCGGTTCTTCGCCTGCGAGCAGGACGTGTCGCACGATCCACCGGATACGCCACTGCCGGAGGCGATTGCGGCGGGCAAGGAGCCGTTTCTGATCGTTGGAGCCATCGCTGGCGGTTAGGCCCGCTCGGACGAAGGTGGTCATCGTCGGCGCGGGCTTTGGTGGGCTGAACGCGGCCAGGCAGCTCGGCGGCAAGCCGCTGGATGTGCTGCTGATCGACCAGCACAACTACCATCTGTTCCAGCCGCTGCTGTATCAGGTGGCCACTGCCGGTCTGGAGCCAGGCGAGATCGCCTACCCGGTGCGGCGCATCTTGCACCGCTATGCCAACGTCGAGTTCCGCCTGGGGCGAGTGAGCCGAGTAGATGCGGCCCGGCGCTGCCTCGAGATCGAGGGCCGCGAAATCGGCTACGACTACCTCATCTTGGCGGCGGGCAGCGACAGCAACTTCTTTGGCATCGAGCCGCTGGCGCAGCACAGCTACACGCTCAAGCACATCGACGGCGCGGTGCGGCTGCGGAACCACATCCTGAGCTGTTTCGAGCGCGCGGCGGTGGAGGAGGACGGCGCCAAGCGCGCTTCGCTGCTCACCTTCGTCATTGGTGGAGGGGGGCCTACGGGCGTGGAGTTTGCCGGCGCGCTGGCGGAGCTCGTCGACATGCTGCTGCGGCGTGACTACAGGACCCTCGCCGGCGGTGAGGTCCGCATCCACCTGGTGGAGGGCGGCCCCGATCTGCTGAGCATGCTTCACCCGCGCCTGCGCCGCTCGGCGTTACGGGAGCTGCAGCGCCGCGGGGTGCAGGTCATGTGCGACACGCAGATCCGCGGCTACGACGGCCAGACGGTGGAGCTGTCCACTGGCCAGATGATTCCGGCGGCGACGCTGATGTGGGCCGCGGGCGTGCGCGCGGCCGACCTGGCCGCCACGGCCGGTGTCGAGCAGGCTCGCGGGGGGCGGCTGCCCGTCCGGCCAACCCTGGAGCTGGCCGATCATCCCGAGATCTACGTGCTCGGCGACATGGCCTACTTGGAGGACAAGGGCAAGCCGCTGCCGCAGCTCGCTCCCGTGGCTATCCAACAGGGGCAGCTTGCCGCCGAGAACCTGCTGCGGCGTCTCGAGGGCCAGGTTCCGCGGGCTTTCCGCTATCGGGATAAAGGCACGCTGGCCACCATTGGCCGGCACGCCGCCGTGGGCGAGATTGGGCCCATCCGCGTTTCCGGCCCACTGGCCTGGTTCATGTGGCTGGGCGTGCACCTGATCCAGCTGATCGGTTTCCGCAACCGCGTTGCCGTGCTCCTGGATTGGGCCTGGAACTACTTCCGGTTCGACAGCGCCATCCGGCTGATCACCAACGAATAGGTGGCTCTCAACAGCTGATCCAGGTCCAGGGGCTGGCACGAAGTCCCTGGCGAAGCCCGGCACGCCAGGGCCGCAATCGACAGAGCTCGTTACGGTCTCTGACATCACTAGGTGCGCTGGCAAACGCCGCACGCTCGGCTATGATGCCCTGTGACCGGGCGTTAACCCGGATAGGAGGACGATCGCGACATGCGAAAGATAAGGACGCACTGGCATCACGCCCACGAGGGGATGGTCCCGCACGATGTTAGTACAGGCGCAGCCTCCATTGCAGCGGCCATAAGGGCAGAGTCCAATGCCGTCAAGCGCGTTTTCAAGTTGCTTGGGCCAGGCCTCATTACCGGAGCTTCTGACGACGACCCATCGGGCATAGGTACATACGCCGTCGCCGGCGCCTCGCTCGGCTTCGGGACGCTGTGGACTGCTCCCATCAGCTTTCCGCTGATGACGGCCGTCCAGTACATCTGCGCCAAGATCGGGCTGGTCAGCGGTATGGGGCTGGCGAGCGTCCTGCGGCGGAATTATTCGCGCGCGGTGCTCATTCCAGCAATCATAGGCCTGCTGGTGGCCAACACCATCAACGCCGGTGCTGACATCGGTGCGATTGCGGCCGGAATCAACCTGCTCGTCCCGATCCCGATCCTGTGGCTGATTGCGCCCGTTGCTGCCCTCATCATCGCGCTCGAGGTCCTCGGCTCTTATCGACTCATAGCGCGCGTCTTCAAATGGCTGACGATCGTCCTGCTGGGTTACATCATTGCTGGCGTGATTGCTCGGCCAGAGTGGGGTGACGTGCTGAAGAGCACGTTTGTGCCCGATTCCAGCTCAACACGACCTACCTGGCGGCGATAGTCGCCATTTTTGGCACGACCATCTCACCGTATCTCTTCTTCTGGCAAGCGAGTGAAGAAGTGGAAGAGGAAGAGGCCAGAGGATGGACCACGGTGGAGCAGCGGGAGGCCTCCGTCAGCGACACGGACCTCAAGAACGTTGCCTGGGACGTCAATATCGGGATGGCTTTTGCCAACATCGTCTTCTACTTCATCATCCTTACTGCCGCGACGACGCTGTTCAAGGCCGGGAAGACCGACATCCAATCAGCGGCCGACGCTGCTCAGGCTCTTGCGCCACTTGCAGGCAACGCGGCGACCATCCTGTTTGCGATCGGCATCATTGGGGCCGGCTTCCTAGCCGTGCCGGTGCTCACGGCCTCTGGCGCCTATGCAGTGTGTGAGGCGGCGGGTTGGAGCTACGGGCTCAATGAAAAGCTCAGCAAAGCCAAGCACTTCTACATCGTGATCTTCGCCGCCACAGTTGTCGGCGTGCTCTTCAACTTCGTTGGCATCAACCCCATCACAGCGCTCTTCTGGACGGCCATCATCAATGGCCTGCTGGCGCCCCCACTGCTGGTCGTGATTATGCTCATCTCGAACAACAAGGCTGTGATGGGCACCCGGACCAATAGCTGGCTGTTGAACGTCCTTGGCTGGGCGGCAACGGCAATTATGTTCACCGCCGCGAGTGCGCTGATCGTGAGTTGGCGCGCCGGCAGCTGACCAGCCTGTGGGACAATCCTGCGGACGATGAGCAAATTCCGGGTGGTCTACTGCGGCAGCAACAAGGTGCCGGTCGAGCTGATTACGCCGATCCTGGACGAGATCGAGGCCGAGCTGGTGCTGGCGAGCCCGAAGACGGATGCCGAGGTGGCGCAGGCGGGAGCCGAGGCGGACGGCATGATCCTGCACGGGTCGGTGCCGTTCACACGGGAGACGTTCTTCGCGCTCGAGCGCTGCAAGGTCGTGTGTCGCACCGGGGTGGGCGTGGACCGCATGGACCTGATGGCGGCGCGCGAGCGTGGCATCGTGGTCAGCAACGCGGCCGGGTGCAACTCGATCGAGGTTGCCGAGCAGACGATCGGGCTGCTGATCATGCTGGCTCGCAAGCTGGTACGGATGAATCAGTACGCGCACGAGGGGCGCTGGCGGCGGCATACTGCCGAGCTGCACGAGTATCGCGGCCGCGTGCGCCGCATCACCGGCCAGACGCTGGGGATTATTGGGCTGGGGCACGTTGGGCGCCAGGTCGCGCCGCGGGCCAAAGGCCTGGGACTACGGGTGCAGGCGTACGACCCGTACGTCGCGCCTGAGGTTGCGCAAAAGCTGGGGGTCGAGCTGGTGAATCTCGAGCACTTGCTGAGCAGCTCGGACTTCGTGAGTCTTCATGCCCCGAGGACCAAGGAGACGTTCCACATCATCAACCGCGACAGCCTCAAGCTGATGAAGCCGTCCGCGTGCCTGATCAACTGCGCGCGGGGTCCGCTGGTCGATACGGAGGCGCTGATGGAAGCGTTGCATGAGGACCGCCTGGCTGGCGCAGCCCTGGACGTTACAGACCCGGAGCCGATGCCCGGCGATCATCCGCTGCTTCAGTTCGACAACGTGATCGTCACCTGCCACACCGGCGCCAACTCGGACGAGTCCTACGTCGACTGCCAAACGCATGCGGCGCGCGAGGTGGTGCGTGT
>WNFB01000375.1_pt1 | contig 36048 bp, 30 predicted proteins | sample 5400501 | NCBI WGS metagenome assembly WNFB01 (sample SAMN13153341, study PRJNA577476) | soil metagenome | isolation source: 200 cm saprolite under Douglas fir tree site 2 hole 1 | place: USA:California | collected 2015-04-18
ACCTCACCGATGTGCCCAGCGGCACTTTCGAACTCTACCTGCAATCATTCGGGCAATCGAATATCGTTCAGACCGCACCCACATATTCCTTTTTCGCCCAAGATCAGTTCCGCGCTACGCCGCGCCTAACGCTCAATTACGGCCTGCGTTACGATCTGCAAGTCTTGCCCCAGCCCAAACAGTGCAATCCGGCTTTCACTCTCACTTGCCACATTCCTTACAGCAAGAATAATGTTTCGCCCAGAGTGGGATTCGCCTACGCGCTCGACCGCAAAGCAGACACTGTCGTCCGCGGCTCCTTCGGTCTGTTCTATATTCAGGAAGACTTACTTGACGTTTCCGAAGCCTTCGCCTCGAATGGCGTGACCCGTCCCTTCCTGGTCGTTGTTGGACCAAAATTTGGAAACGCAAATCCTCTCGTCACCTACCCCAACAGTCTCACCTCGTTTCCCAGCGGTGCAGGCGGCACTCCCTCCATCGTGGTTTTCTCTCCAAATTTCCGCAGTCCCTACGTCGAGCAGGCCAATGCCGCAGTGGAACATCAGTTTGGCAGCCAAACCGCGCTCAGTGTCGGATACGTCTACAGCCACGGTCTTCGTCTGCTGGGGAATTCCAACGGTGTCACCCGCCAGGCCAACGGCAATTTCGGATTCGACCTTAACCTGGTTCCTCCCGACCAGCAACCGATCTTCTCCCCCGGGTCCTTCGCCACCGCGACCGTTACCTTGCCCACTGGAAAGACCTACACCACACCAGACTACGGCGCGATCGACGGCTTCGTCGATCCCAACTTCGGTACCATCAACGCCATCGACAACTCCGGCCTGTCCATCTATAACGGTCTGCTGGTCTCGTTGCGCCACCATTCACGCCAGTTCCTTACTTCGGTCGCTTACACATTATCGCGCACCATCGACCAGGGGAGCGGATACTTCAATCAGTTCGACCAGGGCTCGCAGCGCGGATCTTCGCAGCTCGATCAGACTCACCGCTTTGTGGCCACCGGCGTCTGGTCTCCTCAGCTTCGCGCGCTAAAATCTTTCGAATTCAGCGGCATCCTTACCCTGGCCAGCGGCCGTCCCTACACCGCAGTCTTCGACAATCCGGAGGTGAACTTCTCAATCGTTCCCGGCGAGAAGTTCAATTCCTTCCGCGGCCCGACCTTCAAAGATTTTGATCTGAGCGTGTCTCGAGCCTTCCATCTGGGAGAGCGCTACCAGCTGGGATTCCGGGCTGAGGCGTTCAACCTGTTCAACCACCCGAACTACCAGCAAAACGTAGTTGACAATGTGCAATACACGGCAAATCTGGTTGGCCCGAACCCCGCAAACAGCACCGACCAGCTCTGGACGGCAGACCGAAACCCGGATTTCGGGGTACCCGGCGCTATCGTCCCCAAATTCGGCTCACGGAGTTTCCAGTTTTCAACGCGCTTCATGTTCTAGATTTCGGGGTTACGCCGCCGGTTCGGTAATCGCCTGCGGTCGGTGAGAAAGGGCACTGAGGGAGATCTTGCGGGGTCTGTGGAGATGTTGCGAGCGGGCCGTCAACGGTCAAGGTGGTGGTAGCGACCGCGTGTACTTTCTTCTGGAATCAAGTCCGGCCGGCTAAGTCAATGTGACACCAGTCGGCGAACAAGAAAGGATTTGAAGGCCAGAATATTTGTTTCTAAAGGGGCGACAAGATTAAAGTGCTTACGGCATCGCTAAAGCGATGCCCTGATACGATCCTTCTCGCTTAAGCATCGCTAAGGTGCCGCACCGATGCCAATCGTTCATTCGGCGAGCGCCATCACGCTGTCACCATCTTCGCCGACCAGCTCTTCACGAACGCTCCGAAACGGTCGAGCGCCTTGGAGAAATTGTCTCCGGCGGCGGCGAAGCCCAGGCGGAAATGCGAGGGCACATCGAAGCAATCGCCGGGGGCTAGCAGGATCCCATGCTCGGTGGCGGCCTGGCAGAACCGGCGGTCGCTCTCTCCGCTCACCAGCCAGGGGAACGCGGTCATGCCGCCTTGCGGCGGAATCCAGCCGAGTACGTCGCGATGGTCGGCCATGAAGCGCTCGAGGAGCTTGAGATTGCGGGTGGCTGCTTCTTGCGTCTTCCCGAGCACGACGTCACGTTTGCGGATTGCGATCTCCGAGAGAATTTCTCCCGTGGTGGTGTTGCAGATGGAGAAGTAGGCGCGCGCGGTCCAGTATTGCTGGCGGCGCTTGGCATCGTGCTCGATCATCCATCCCGTGCGCACTCCGGCAATCGAAAATGCCTTTGACAGGTCGGCGATCACGGTGGCGTGCTGCAGGCGCGCCGCCGATTTCGTTTGCCTTCCGTGGTAGATGGGATGGTAGACCTCGTCACTGACCAGCTGGATTCCGCGCTTGGCGGTGAAGTCGTGCAGGGCTTCCATTTCGGCGTCGCCGATGGTCGCGCCCGTCGGGTTGTGCGGACTGTTGACCAGAATAAGCTTGGTCTTCAAGTCGGCGAGCCGCTTGATCTCGTCGGGGTCGATGCGGAAGCCATTCTCGCGGCGCACGCGATAAAAGCGGGTTTCCAGGCCAAGAGATTCCGGGAGCGCCGAGAAAGTCGTGAATCCAGGCAGCGGGATGATTACGTTCGCGCCGGGCTCAGCGGCCAGCCACATCAAGGCCACGAGCGCCTCGGAGGCGCCTGTGACGATTTGCACCGACTCTACCGGGACACTCTGCATTTCAGCGATCGCCTCACGCAGGCTGTCGGCGCCGGCGGGGCGGCTGTAGACCAGGTTGTGGTTCAGGAAGCGGTGACGCGTTTCGTCGTCGGCGAGGGCGAGGATGTCGTTTACGGTCCAGGTCGGCCCGGTGCTCGCAGCGAGGTTGAATTCTATGTCGTGTTCGTACTGGTCGAGCCAGGCGTCGAGCAAGAAGGGCTTGAGTTGCATGCAGGCACCTCAGAAGAGAAGTTGCTTCCTGGTATAGATTCTGCGAACCAGGGGGCGGATGATTTTTTAGTTTACGCGCGATGAGAATCCAGCGTCTAAACAGTTTGCTGCAAACCCACGTTGGGCGGCCTCAGCCCCTAAAGGGGCAGTAAATGCGGACCAGTTACGGCACCCCCTAAAGTGGCGCCCTGATACAATCCATGCCTTTTTCAGCAAACTGTTAGGAATACACGGTCTGCGAACCGAGGCTTTGATTGCGACCGCGGTCAGTGGACCGACCTCCCAATGCGGAATGACCATCACTTCACGCAGGCAGGTTGCAATCGACCTTCCTCAATGTTCCGGCGTCTCACTACACGGTATCGCGCGCAGGAGATCAGGAAAGCAGCCCGGGCAGCAACTGCCTGCAACGAGACCCTTGGTCGAGAACAGTTCGTAGCGAAACGAGGCGGGATTGGATCGGCAAAGTTCACAAGTCGTTTCCAATTCAGACACCGGCATATCAAGATTCGACAAGGCGGATGGCTTATCCATTCTCCGCGGCTTCTGCTTAGTTATTTTGGAAAACACTATCTATTTCTTACTTCCTTAAGACTTGTTTTGTCAAGTCTGCAGCCAACGCCCATCTTCCTTGGTCAGCACCCTCTCCTTGTCTAGTCGTGCTCGCCAGACATGAGAATCCCTTGACAATTTACTCTTAAGTGGCTAAGACTCAAAGAACAGCCCGCGCATCGCACCCTCAGATCGCTATGCTGGCCAATTGGAGCGCACGCACATGTGTGGCATTCTCGGGTATTCACATATCGCGAAACCCCTGCCCGAGGGCGTGCTCTCGTCAGCCTTGGAAGCCCTGGTTCACCGGGGTCCTGATCATCAAGGCACTTTCTGTTCTGAATTAATCTCTCTGGGCGCGACCCGGTTACGGATCCTTGATCTGGACGGAGGCGACCAACCGCTATTCAGTGCTGACCGCGATGTTGTCGTAATCTTCAACGGAGAGATTTTTAATTACCCTGAATTGCGAGCTCAGCTGGAAGCGGAGGGATTTGGATTTGAAACGCGGTGCGATACCGAGGTCGTCCTCAACGCCTTCTTGCGGTGGGGTGGCTCTTGCTTTTCACGGCTGCGAGGGATGTTCGCGATTGCCATCTGGGTGCGGTCCGAAGGCCGCCTCATACTCGCGCGCGACCGTATGGGCATCAAGCCCCTTTATTACTGTCTTCAGGATGGCGAAGTCTATTTCGGCTCCGAGCTTAAGTGTATCCTTCTGCACCCCGCGGTTCGTCGCCATCTTTGCCTCTCGGGACTGAACTGCTTTCTCAGTCTGAACTATGTTCCTGGTCCTTTCACTTTGGTGGAGGGCATCGTCAAGCTCATGCCCGGTCACTATCTGGAGTGGCACAACGGAAATTGCGATGTGCGTTCCTATGTGCCCGCATTGGGTGCCGCAAAGGCCCCAAGCTCAATCGATGCCGCTTGCGATGAACTGGATGGCCTGCTGACCCAAGCGCTGAAGGACCAACTTGTATCTGATCTGCCGGTTGGAATTTGGCTCAGTGGTGGTCTGGACTCCTCGGCCATCCTGCACTACGCCGCCCATGCCAATCGGCGCCCGCTGCAAACCTATTCCATCACTTTCCGAGGGCGCTCGTTCGACGAGAGCAAGTACATCCGGGAGGTCAGCAGCTACTTCGGCACACAACACTCGGAATTCGACCTAAGCGCGGAGGCGGACCTCGTGGGTGCGATCGAGCGAATCGCCTACTACTCCGATGAGCCTGGCGCGGATGCCGGAGCCTTACCACTCTGGTTTCTGGCCCAGATGACTAGCAAGAATGTTACCGTCGTCCTCACCGGGGAAGGATCGGACGAACTATTCGGAGGGTACCTGACCTATCAAGCCGATCGTTACTCCGCGATGGCCCGCAAGATTCCCCATCGGCTGCGGAAGGCAGCCTTGGCGTTTGCGCTGCATCTGCGGGTCTCCGACGAAAAGATTAGCTTCGAATACAAGGTCAAACGGTTTCTGCAAGGCTCGCTGCTATCGTCGGAATTGGCGCACGTCTTCTGGAACGGAACATTTTCCGAGGCTGAAAAGCAGCGGCTATTCCTGTTTGCTGATCCCGGTCCGCTAGCTGCTGTGCTCGAGGGAATGGCGGACGGCGGCGGTCTACAGCGCTATCTGGACTTCGATCAGCGGTATTATTTGCCCGATGACATCCTCTACAAAGTAGATCGCATCAGCATGGCTCACTCGCTAGAGGTTCGGCCGCCATTCCTCGATGAGCGAATTGTCAAATTTGCCGCCAGCTTGCCGGAGCGCTTCAAGTTGCGGGGATCTGAGTCCAAGTACGTCCTCCGCCGCCTGATGAGAGACAAGTTGCCCGGGGCTGTACTCCGCCGACCGAAAATTGGTTTCGACGTCCCCATCCATGAGTGGCTGCGAGGAGTTCTCCGGCCTTTGCTGCTGGATACGCTGTCGCAGGAAGCTGTCTCGGCCACCGGACTGTTTTATTGGCCGGCCGTGAAGCAACAGATCAGCGCGCACTTGGAGAGAAGAGCAAACCTGGGGTATCACCTCTGGGGCCTGATGGTTTTACTAATCTGGATGAAGCGATGGAAGATCGTGTTGGCGTCAGAGGAAGGGAGAACGACGACCACTATCGTCGAGGTTCTCGACGGGGCTGGATCGTAGTATTAGTGGCTTCCCTCGTTTTCCTGATGAACATCGGTAGCCCACCTCGTCTCATGGACGACGTGGATGCGGTCCAAGCGCAGATCGCCCGCAATATGCTGGCGTCCGGCGACTGGGTTACGGCGCGGCTTGATGGCGTGGCCTATCTTGAGAAGGCGCCCCTTGTTTATTGGCTGATCGCACTGTCGTACCAAACTTTCGGGGTTCATGACTGGGCGGCGCGGGTGCCGCTCGCCCTGGCGGCGGTGACGTTGTGCTGGGTCACCTATGGCTTCGCACGCTGGGCGTTTGACGAGGACGCAGGACTGTACGCCGGTCTCGCGATTGCGACCTCCGTCGGGCTGTTCCTGTTCACGCGGATTCTGATCCCTGATGCCGCCCTCACGCTGGCCCTTACCGGCGCAATCTGGGCATTGTTGGCGTTGCTTGAACCGGAAGGGAACCATCGCCTCCGCTGGTCTGTGATGCTCGGCGTGTGCCTGGGAACTGGCCTGTTGCTTAAGGGCCTGATTGCCGTGGTTTTTCCCCTAACCGCCGTCCTCGCCTACATGGCACTGTCGCGGCAGCTGTTTTCCCCCGCCTCGTGGCGCCGATTGAATCTCGGAACGGCGGTTGCCGTCACTCTGGCGATCGCCGCGCCGTGGCATGTGCTCGCAATTCGGCGCAACCCGCCTTATTTTGCATTTTCCATGCATAGCGGGCCGGGCGAGTACCACGGATTCTTCTGGTTCTACCTCATCAACGAACATCTCTTGCGCTTTCTAAACCTGCGATACCCGCGTGATTACAACACTGTGCCCAGGCTATGGTTCTGGCTGCTGAACTTGGTCTGGATCTTCCCGTGGTCAGCTTATCTGCTCGGCATGCCAAGGTTGTCATATCGTCCGGCGTCACGGGCAGAAAGAACGCAATTGATGGCGGTTTGCTGGGTAGGCGTGGTGATGTTGTTCTTCACTTTCTCAACCACGCAGGAGTACTACTCTATGCCGATCTATCCGGCCTTGGCGCTGCTCATTGGATCGGCCGCCAGCGCCGGAGGTCGAAGGGTACAGGCAGCCACGCATGTTCTGCTCGCGGCCACAACGCTGCTGTGCGCAGCGCTCACACTGCTGCTTGTATTGGTCTGGCGGCTGCCTGCCCCGGGCAATATTTCTCGGGCCCTGACCCAACACCCCGAACTCTACACCCTGTCGATGGGACACATGCGGGATCTGACTCTCAATGCCTTTGCCTACCTGAAACTGCCGCTGGCTCTCGCTGCTCTGGCCTTCGGGGCGATGTCCATTGGCATCGTAAGATCGCGAAGCGACTTCAAGAGAGTAGTCATCGTTCTTGCCGCCGGCATGGTCATTTTCTTTCAGGCCGCCCGGATAGCGCTGGTCCGATTCGACTCGTATTTAGGCTCTTATCCCCTGGCTCAAGGCTTGCAGCAGAGTCCCCCGGGACAACTGATCGAAGCCAATTCTTACTACTCGTTTTCATCCGTCTTTTTCTATACCGGTCGGTCAGCACTGCTGCTGAACGGCCGCAATAACAACCTCGAGTACGGCTCGTATTCACCCGGCGCTCCCGGCGTGTTCATTGATGATGGCGAGTTTACGTCGCTATGGATGGGATCAGGCCGATGCTACCTTCTGGCCTATGGCACGGAAATGCCGCATCTGACGCAACTCGTCGGCGGGTCGAACCTGCGCGTCGTGACCGAGAATGCCGGCAACTATTTGCTGACCAACTATGCGCTTCCCTGATGCCAAGAAAAGGCGCGTCATCCATTGGGAGGAGAGCGTTCGCTTTGCCGTCGGGGCTCTGGCTGGCGACAAGCTGAAAGCTTCCCTCACTATGTTGGGAGTTGTGATCGGCAGCGCCGCCATTGTGCTGGTCGTCACCATCGCCTCCGCCGGCAAGGTTTACATGATCTCCCAGATCGAGGGGATCGGCGCCAACCTGGCTTATGCCACACTTGATCGCAGCGGAGCTTCCACGGCGCTAGACGACGAGCTAACACCTGACGATCTTGTCGCTGTGCGCCGTACGCTGCCGGCGGTCAGCGCGGTTGCGGGCACTTACGACGTTCCAGTTGATTTCGAACTCCGCGGCAAAGTGCTCCACCCTCGGCTGGTAGGCGTCACCCAGGATTTTGAAAAAATCCGCAACCTGCGGATTACCTCTGGCAGATACTTCGACGCAGAGGACTTCTTGGCCCACTTCAAGGTTTGCCTGATCACTGACCACTTGGCACAGACCGCCTTGGGCCTCGATTCTGCCGCGGGGAACACCATTCACCTGGGCCAGTTTCGTTACACCATCATCGGAACTTTTAAGGAGGGGGTACCCACCTTCGGGCAATCCGAGATACAGGACGAAACGTTGCTCATCCCATTTCCCCTGGTGAAGGAAATCACCGGTGACAACTTCTTTCAGGTTCTCTATGCGCAGGCAGCATCCTCCGGTGAGGTGCCCGAAATGACCCAACAGCTGGGCCAGTTGGTGCGCAACCGCCACCGCAGGCAGGCCAGGTACTCCGTCGAGAACTTGTCTGCCCTCCTTCAGACCGTCGACAAGATTTCTCTCGCCATGAGCGTTGTGCTTATCGCCATCGCGGTTCTGACACTGATCACGGCTGGAACGGGCATCATGAATATCATGCTGGTCAATGTCTCTCAGCGAACCCACGAGATTGGACTTCGGAAGGCCCTAGGCGCCAGGCCAGCTGAGATCCGCATCCAGTTCTTGTTGGAGGCATTCTTCATGAGCCTGGTGGGCGCCATGGCGGGAGTGGTGGCTGCGCTTGGACTCGTTTGGTCGGCCACATCATTGACCCGAAATATCGTGCCCCTGGGTGTTTCCTGGGTGGCAGTGTTGGTTGCGCTGTTGGTTTCCAGTGGGGTTGGGGTGTTGTTCGGATACCGCCCCGCCAGCGAAGCAGCGAACTTAAACCCTATCAATGCGTTGCGGATGGAATGATGTCAATTACCAAGTGCCATCGCGGAGCGAAGTTGTCCAGCTTCCGGCACAATGCCCTGGGCATCCATTCGGTCACACCTTCTAGTTCGCTGGGTGTCCGGTGATCCTGCCTTTAACGACCGTGACTTCATGGCCAATGGAGCATTCGCCAGAAATGGCGGAGCCCACCTGAAGGGTGGCAATAGTTTCGGTTTTTCGGAAGGGCCGAGCATGGCAATCGCCGATCGCAGAAGATCGAACGGGGTTCGAAGCTGCACACCAAATGAAGAAAATGATCCTTCGCCGTGTTCCCCAACACCACCGTCCCGATAAACACCGTGTTTATGTTTCTGTGACTACCGTTTCGTCCGTCTCGCACAGTGTGAACGGGGCGACCCAAATGTAGTTGAAGTCTTATGCCATTAAGACTACACTGTCAAGAATTTAAGTTGCGGCGTAAAAAGCGCCCGTGCGAAGGCCTCGGGCCACCAAGGAGAGGGGAGAAGGTATCGTGAAGTTTGCTTGCGGTGTCCTGGTAAAGAACGTCACAACGAATGAAGACGGCAGAGTGATCGAAACTTACCAAGAAAATGACGCGGTCATGTATATGGTGTCAGTTCCCGTTAATGGCGCCACCTGGTTGTTCGGAGCCAGGGTTGCATACTGGCCCGAGAACCAATTGGAGTCCTCCGAGAACGAGTCGCTGGATCAAGGGCAGTGTGCGTGAGCCGTGTGCCTGTTTGCTTCTCCATGAGCGCAACCCGTCCACACCCTCGCATTTCGCAGGGAGAGCGTTCTTGGTCAATGCGGAGATTAGGGTGCGATCCTGCTTAAGGAGACTGAGTGCGAAAGTCGGCCGAAGTCGCCATCTCCGCGATCCTGACAGTGTTGCTGGCTGTGGTCGTCTGGTGGGCACTCTTACGTTAGTGGCCAGAGAAATCGCTGAAGGTATGACGGCCCTCGTTCCGATATCGTGTTGATGCCTCGAGGGTAAGACCTAAGGAATCATGGCCGCTGGTTGTTTGATGGTCGTTCGTTAAGCTGTTAAACTCCGACCGAAAGGTCTGTACATCTAAGAGAAGAAGGTCCCCTTTTGTCACGGCCGATATTGATACCGACAACAGCGGAGTTCCGCCTACTCGAAATCCTCTGGCGCCTGGGCGAAGGCACCATTGAGGATTTCTTGCGAGCTTCAGAAAAAGACGATCCGCTAAACTACAAGACGGTCCAAACCGTCCTGCGTATCATGGAGAACAAGAAATTTGTTAGTCATTCGTCGCGTGGGCGCGCATTCGTGTATCGGCCACGGGTGAAGCGCAGCGAGGTCAGCCGTATTTCTCTCCGTTCGTTGTTGAACAGATATTTTCGTGGCTCCCGCTCTGAACTTCTGGTGAATCTACTGGAGGACGAGCGCATTGACGCAAACGAACTGGGGAAGCTTGAAAGTCTGATCCGCAGCTATCGCAAGGCAAGCCTCGCTGAGCGGCAAAAATCTCGCTGAGGTTGGAACATCATGTGGTTCGACAGCTGCCTGGCGGGTTTGAGTGTCTGGCTCACATATTCTCTGCAGGTCGTTTTTGGTTATCTAACGACCCGTTGTATTTGCGCTTTCATCGATAAACCTCGCACTCGCGTACGAATGTGGGGCTGCTTCTTGCTCTTGACGATTGCGGCATGGCTCGCCTTGTGGATTCCGGTCCACGCCAGCGATCTCGGTCATCTCGCTTTTCGATCCGCATCCTTACCGCCCACGGCGCACCTTCAGGTGGCGCTACCGTTGAACACCCTGTGGGCTGCTTACGTTACCAAGCTTGCGTCAACGGCTTGGCGCCTTTATTTCCTTCTGTTGCTGGTCTCACTCTTGCCTTTGATTCTCAAGTCATTGCAACTCAAAAGTATTCTGCGGCGGGCGCAACCGCCTTCACCCCAATTGCAGTTGCTTTTTCAAAAGCTTTGCCTCCAATTGAGGATCGCGCACTGTGAATTGGCGCTCTTGTCAAGGCTACGCTCCCCCGCCACCTGTTACTGGCTGCGGAGTCACGTGCTCCTGCCCACGGATCTGGTTCCTCAACTTGACAGCGATCAACTCGCTGATGTTCTGCGCCACGAACTCATTCATGTGAAACAACACGATTACTTGTGGGATCGGCTGGCAGCGCTCGGATGCAGGCTGGTTTTCTTTCACCCCTTGGTGTGGCTGGCCTACCGACATTTGCGATGGGAGCGGGAGTTGGCCTGCGATCATGCAGTCGTGGAGGAAGGCGCAGAAGCGCGCTTGCGTTATGCCGAATGCCTTACCAGCCTGGCTCGATGGTTTGCGGTGAGAAGCAACCTTTCTGCTGGCATAGGTTTCTCCTCTTCCGAGTCCCTGCTGGCCAGCAGAGTTCGCGCACTGTTGAGCGAGCCCTCATCGTATTCCGCTCATCAGAAAGCGGTCCGAGCAGGACTCGTCGCGATCATCGCCAGTGTTGCGCTATTTATGGTGCCCAGCCTGGGCCTTACTCTGTATGTGCCGGTTCAGCTTGCCACCTTGTTGACTCGACCTGGCAATGCCCATTCAGAAGCTGCGCGGAAGAAAACACCCAGCGTAAAATCGGCCCAGGCTTCGGCACCAAAGGTGCTGACATTGCAGCCTTCCTGGATGCCGCCCCCGCCTGCAGTGCCACGCTCAGACAATTTGGTTTTGGGCTTGCAACCGGCATCCTTGCCGGTGTTAAACTCGACGACCACGGCCCAGAATGCTGACGAGACAAGCTCGACGTTTTCCGGCGAGGTCAATGAGGACGCGAGATTTCGGACTTCGCATCCGGTCTGGGATGAGGCTCCCATGCCCCTCGCAACCGCTCCCAAGTGGCGCAGGCTTGTGATCAGCGCCATCACGGGTGGGGTGAGCATCGCCACTGGCGTGGACGATGTAGACGGACCGCGTAAGAAGAGCCGCTAACCGGTTTGTCGCCGGTGCTTCCACAGCCGTTCTTCCATCTCTCGCGACTGGAATGCTTATTCGTACCTGAGCGCCTCAATCGGACTTAGGGCGGCGGCCTTACGTGAGGGCAGAATGGAAAAGGCCAAGTTCAACGCTGCCGCAGCAGCAAATGCCAGGGCGGCGCTGTTCCTGTCGAAGACAAATGGCAATCCGACGGAGTTGCTAATCAAACGAGAGGCTGGCCACGAGACTGCCACTCCAAGTAATCCGCCGCCCAGCGCCAGCGCGGCCGTCTCGCACGTCACCTGAAAGAAAATGTCGGTCGCAGTAGCGCCCAAGGCGCGGCGAGTTCCGATTTCGTGGGTCCGCTCCTTGACCGCAATCCAGGTGATCGCGACGATTCCTAACCCGGAGACGGCCAGCGCGCTCGCCGCAATCCACTGCAGGAAGAAGTCAAGCCGCTTCGCAGCAGCCATTTGTGTGTCGAGCAAACTCTTCTGGTTTTGAATTTGGAAATCATCCGGCTGATTCCGCTGAATGTGATGCAACTGGTGCAGGACTGAGCGACTCTGTTCAGCCGCTGCATCCATCCCAGTCAAGGAGTCGATCTCGAGGACAATCCCTCCATAGTGATCCAGGTTCATCAGCCGACGCATGGCGGTAGAGAGCGGCACGTAAATCTGGTTGTCTTCGTTGCTGACGTCGAGTCCTTGCCCCCGCTCAGTCAACACCCCGATGACGGTAAACGGCACCCGATTGATCATCATGCGCTGTCCCAATGGCGATGAAGTGCCAAACAGATCATTTGCAACCGTATGCCCCAGCAGCGCAACCCGGGCGGCGGTTCGTTCCTGTGTGGAGTCGAACAGCTCACCCTCCGCGGTGGACCAATCTTTGATGGCGAAGTAATCGGGCTCGCAGCCCATGACGGCAGCATTTTTAGAAAGATCGCCTGCTTTGTTCCAGAAACTCTGCGTCACCAACGCCGAGGAACGTGTCCGGCTCAGAACCTCGCTCTTGATGGCACGATAGTCGCGCTCAACCAAGCTCGTCACGGGAGCACCGGTGCGCGCCCGGCCGGCAATGGCTCGACTCTGTGCGGGCGCAATCATCAGCACGTTCGTTCCCATGCGCCGGACCTGGTCAAGGATCTGTCTGGTGCCACTCGCGCCGTAGTTGACCGAGCACACCACTCCGCTTACTCCGAGTGCAGCGCTCATCATGAGGAGTGAAGAACGCAGCCGGTATCTCCACATTAGACGTAGAGCCCGGATTACGATTTGCCGCTGCCGGGCAGTCATCCTATGACCGCAGCACCTGAATGGGATCCACTCGCGACGCCTTCCAGGCTGGATAAATCCCGAACACCATTCCAATAATGATGGACAGCGCAATCGCAGTAGCGAATGGCCGCCAAACCAAGATCTGCGGTAGCTTCTGCATTTGTGTAGCGAATTGCATTCCGCCCCACCCAATCACAACACCCACCATTCCCCCGACTAGAGCAACAGACGTCGCCTCGAACAAGAATTGAAGAACGATGTCGCTTCGCGCTGCTCCGACCGACCGCCTGAGGCCAATTTCCTTCCGTCGTTCCGACACTGCAATAGACATCAGGCTCATGATCACAACGCCACCAATCAGTAGCGCCATAACCGTGACCCCGGTGAGGATCTTGGTCAGAGTGCTGCTGGCGCGCGTGACCTGCGCCATAGTCGCGGCTGGGTTCGTGATCGTGAAATCATCGAGCGCCGGCGGTCGGATATGATGACGGTCGCGCAGCAGCACCCTAACCTTGTCGGTGGCCTCGGTGCTGCGGTCGGGATCTTTGACCTGGGCGATAACCATGGTCAGGAAGGCACGATTGAATAGCCGCCGCGAGGCCGTATTCACAGGAATCAGAACCAAGTTGTCGAGACTCCCGCCGGCCGGACCTGCTCCACGCGACTTCAGCAATCCGATCACCTGAAAAGCCACATCTGCGATTCGTAACGTTTTACCGAGCGGATCTTCATCGGGGAACAATGCGGTCCGCACGTCGGTCCCGATGACTGCAACTCGTGCTAAAGAGACGTTTTGCTCTTCGGTGAAGAACGCGCCGTCCGCCACCTTCTCCGACCGCAGCTCCAGCCAGTTTGGGCTGACTCCAATCACAGCCGGGGAAGCGGCATGGTCGCTGTACTTGACGTCGACATCGAATGCGGTTTGCATCTTGGCAACCGCCCTGATCTCGGGCAGCTCGCTCGCAATTGCATTTGCATCTTCGATTCGAAGCGTGGGCGGAACGTTCACGAGCGTCGGCATACCACGAGAGCGGCCGCCTCCCGGTCTGACCATGATGGTGTCGAAGGTCCCGATCATGTTCTTGAAGCGCTGCATGGTTTCGCGCTTGGTCGCTTCGCCGATCGAGGTCAGGACGGCAAGAGAAGCGATTCCAACCACGATGCCGAGCATCATCAGTGTCGTACGCAGCCGATAACGGCGCATACTGCGCGCTGCCTGAGAAAAAAGCTTGCCCGCCTTCATACAGCACCTCCCACAGCCGGATGTAGCGGCTTGCTTGGTCCGGAGCGATCCGAGACGATTGCTCCATCGCGTAGCAGAATTTCGCGTGAAGCGTAAGCGGCAATCGCATCATCGTGGCTGACCAGGAGAATGGTTCGGCCTTCGTCGTGCAGATCTTCGAGCAGGCGCATGACGTCACGTCCAGCGTCCAGGTCAAGGTTCCCCGTGGGTTCGTCTGCCAGAATCAGCGCGGGAGTATTGATCAGTGCCCGAGCGATCGCGACTCGCTGTTGCTCGCCACCGGAAAGCTCGGTTGCGAAGTGGTTGGCCCGTGCCGCCAGCCCCACCCGCTCCAGAGCGGAGATGGCGCGCCGCCGGTCAACACGCCCGTCGCGATACACCATCGGGATCTCCACGTTTTCGAGCGCAGTGGTTCGCGGCAACAAATTGAAGGACTGAAAGACGAACCCGATTCTTGCGTTGCGAATGCGCGAGAGCTGCTTGTCGCTGTACCGCGACACGTCTTCGCCGTCTAGGCGGTAGCGGCCGGAACTCGGCCGATCAAGACAGCCAAGGAGGTTCAACAGCGTTGACTTGCCTGAACCAGATGCACCGCGCACCACGACAAATTCTCCTGGCGCAATCTGAAACGAGACCTTCTTTAGAGCTTCAACGGCTCCGCCTTCGCCGCGTGGATACGTTTTCGAAATATTTTCGGCGTCAATCATCGAATTTCCTCACTGGCCAGGGTTTTTCGGCTGATTGGTGGTTGTGCTGCCAGCAGGAAGCAACAGAACTTCATCGCCCTGCGAGATTCCTGTCTTGATCTCAATCATGCCGGCTTCTTTGCTTCCCGCCACCACCGGCTTGCGGTCGGGGCCGTTTCTGCCAGGCACATAGACGAAGCTCTGCTCGGAATCACGCTGCACAGCAGGGGCTGGCAATAAGAGTGCCCTGTGCTGGGCGGTCCGGACCGAAACATTGGCCGTCATGTCGGGCTTGAGCAGTTGCGCGTCTTTTCTGATAGTGATTGTGACCTCGTAGTTCACCACCCCAGAAACAGTCGTTGCTTTCGGCGCAATGCTCTCCACAATTCCGGGAAAATCACGCGACGGATACGAATCCACTGTGAAACTGACCGGATTGCTGGACCTTACATTAGCAATATCGGTTTCATCCACCATTGCCACCAGTTGCAGGGAGTTGTCAGCGATGATCGTTACGAATGTCGGGGCCGTGAACGCCGCCGCCACGGTCTCGCCCTCTTGCGTCGAAACCGAAGCCACGATGCCACTGATCGGTGCTCGAATGGCAACATAGCCAAGATCGACTTTGACCAAATCGCGGTCGCGCAGGGACTTTTCATACCTTGCTTTGGCTTCGCCGAATGCGAGTTGCAAGTCCTGCTCCTGCTGAACGGGGATAAGCTGCTCGGACGCGAGCTGATGCGCGCGTTCGTAATTGACGTGTGCGCGCTCCATGCTGGCGCGGTCAAGTTGCGCCTGTGCTTCGGCCTGAGCGACACGTGCCTGGATCGGGGCATCGTCAATCTCCGCAATTTCGTCTCCGGCACGCACATGTGATCCCACCGTCACGTCGAGTTTCTTGACGATGCCCGAAAGCTGCGAGCCTACTCGCACTTCCGACCCGACCCGCAGTCGCACTGTGCCGGTAGCGTTCACAGTGTTGCCCACCATGCGCCACTCGGGATGCACGGTGCGTGCGCCTTCGGCTGCGGGTCGTCGCTCATTGCTTCGGATGACGTAAAACCCCGTTGCTGCGACTGCCGCAAGCAGCAGAATGGCAATCCCGGAGCGGCGCATAGCTACTGCTTCTTTTCGAACACCATTAATATGGCTGGATTCGATCCGCGGACGGATTCAACCGTCATAGTCTTGCCGTCAGCCGACAACGATCGTGTCTCGTTGCGCACAACTTTCGGCCCGCCGGCAACAGCGCTCTCGCTGGTCCAGGTCGTCACTAGCTTGACGCCATCCCATTTGGTGACCGTTTCACTGGGTCCCCCCATGGGCGATTCGTTCGTCGCCGGCTTCCCGGTAAGGTCGCAATGGGTCTTGCTGTCTTCGTCCCTGCCTTGGAAAGTCGTGTGCGTCGTAACATCGAGTGACGAATCCGACTGCTCAATGGTCTGTGTCATCTTCATCTGGGACATCATGCCGATGTTCTTGCTCTTTTCGGGATTGAACTGCCAGGAGCCGGAAAAATCGGTACGTTTGGCGGCGAACGCTGCAACCACCATCAGGCACAGCATTGAGCTAAGCAATTTGACTTTCATGGTCTCTCCTTTTCTCACATCTCAACAGCACTGCATTTAAAAAAACGAACCAGCGCCAGTACGAGGGCGGAGCAAGACAGAATCGTCTTCATCATTGCTTCCCATTGGGGTTGCTTTCTCCTTCGACATACAGAGCGAGTCGCCAAGCATCAGCTTCAGATAAGTGCCGAAATGCAGGCATTCCGGTCCATCGAATACCATGCTGAATGACATAGGCGTCCCTCCACGTAGGCCCGGGCGCCGGCTTAATTACAAATTGCGGTGGAGGTGGAGAAAGAGACTTGGCAAACGGCGCCATCCTGCCACGGGCAGCTCCATGACAGAAGCCGCATTGCTGTTGGTAAAGGTCGATAGCACGCTCCAGATCCTCGTCGGCTTGATTAAGTGGAGAGAGCTTCCTTGGGCGATTAGAGCGGATTTTCGCGTCCAGCAAAACGGAGCTGAACCATCTTTCCGCCGACGATGGCTCCGCGTCGCCTGACGCATCCACCAAGCTGAACGCCGTGACTACGAGCACAAGGACCGATGCTGCGACGACACACAAATAAATGAGACGCTCATATTGCTGGCCGATCATGGTTTGTCGCAAACGTCCTTCCGCTAGACTCGCAATCCTTCCTTCTGGCTATCGATCGACGCCTTCCGAGAGAACCACTAAATGTCCTTCAAGCGGGTCTGTGTGACTTTGACCCCTCGCCTCGCGCATTGATATTGATATTGATATCGTTTGTGGCCGCTGTCGCAGCTCAGGGATGTATTGCTATTAACCTGTGGCGAATCGCACAGATGTCACCCAGTTGCTACTGTCCCAATCCACTGCCCCACTTAGGCGCACAACTTCCAGCCGCATCTTGCGCCAGGAATAGGGCTATTGAATGACCATTCTCCGGCACTCGCGATGTGCGAAGGCTTGAGGGGCACCTGAACCGACCCCAACAATTGTGAAGGCTATACCCCGGTATAAGGTCAAGACATTTTTTGTAAAGAGGTCAATCGCGCGGTCGTCGGGAACGCTCCGCCGCCGGGCAGCTCACTACAGTGGCCTTCTCGAGCTGTTGCACCAAGTAAGTAAGCTGTCTTTTCATAGCGTTCAGGGTTCGGATTTTCTGATTGATCTTGCCCAGACGCTCGCGCCCAATTGCAACGATCTTACGTAGTTCCGCAGGCTTGCGGCGGATCGGCAGCGGTACGGTGGCCACTACGCTGTGGAGCGCAAGTAGCTGTCCGATTTCTAGAAGTGTGAAGCCGAGTTCCTGATTGCGTTTAATGAACGTCACCCGTTCGACGTCGCTCTGGTTATAGCAACGGTATCCGGCTTCGTTCCTCGAGGGGACCGGCAATAGGTCCTGCCTTTCGTAGAAGCGAATTGTTTGAATATTGACGGCTGCGCTGTGCGCCAACTCCCCGATATGCATACGGCTATTCTGAACCCTATACATAGGTATAAGGCAAGCACAAAGGCTAAGAGAACGCCGGCATCTGTGGCTCCGTGTCCAGACTGCAATGAAACGATTCCCAGGTTTTCTGCACTATCCCGATAAGTGGAGGATATCGCGAAAGGCGATGCCGCCACATGGTTTGGGACTCTATCTTGGAAACTCCTGGCTGGGGTCCACCGTTACGTGCCGGAGCCGACGGGGAAGCGGCTCCGGCACTCTCGGTTTTTCTTCTCCAGCGGGTATTGATCGGTTCACTCTTCTACAACTTTAAAGGAGCTTAATCTTTTCCCAGTGCGCCCGGCCCAGTCCATCCCGCACACCATTCGCACCCGCAGCAGTCACTCCTATCTCAAACACACACCCAAACCCTCACTCGTGGAAAACGGGCCGGGGTGCTCACCGCCGGTGCTACACTGTGGGCCACTTCTCGGTCCGCAGGGGCGGGGTTTGCAATTTGATTCCTTTGACGAGGCCTATGTAGCACGTCTGCGCGCAGCAGACTCCGCCACCGAGCGGCATTTCGTCTCCTATTTCAGCGCCCTGATCCAAATCAAGTTGCGTTCGAGGCTGCCGTCGCGAGAAGCGATCGAGGACGCGCGCCAGGAGACTTTTGCCCGATTCTTTGTCGCTCTGCGCAAAGGGAAAATCCTCCAGCCGGAGCGCCTGGGATCGTTTGTGAACTCCATTTGCAATAACGTTCTGAAGGAGCAATATCGCAGCGGCAGGCGCGACACAGCTTTGGATGATCAGGGTCAAGAGAAGGACTTTCCGGCACAGGGAATCGGTATGCTGGACGCCCTGCAGGCGAGACAGGCGGAAGAGAAAGTTCGGGAGATCCTGGACAAACTTCCTGAGCGCGACCGGAGGCTACTGCGCGAGGTCTTTCTGGAAGATCGAGACAAAGACGATGTCTGCCGCGACTTTGGTGTGGATCGGGAGTATTTGCGGGTGCTATTGCATCGCGCGAAGCAAGCCTTCAAATCGCTCTATCTAAAGAACATGGACGAACCCCCAACGTTTGGGGAGGCCCGAGGATTTTGAAACGGAAGGACGAAACGGCGCACTATTGTTAAGAGGGGGAATGATCGCCGATGGACCACGAAGTAGTGGTGCGACAAAAAATGACCGAAAGATATCTGCTCAATGAACTCGATTCCGAGTCACGAGATGAGTTCGAGGAGCATTTTTTCGACTGTCCGGAGTGTGCGTTTGACGTCCGGGCGGGCTCCGCGTTCGTGGAGCACACCAAGAACGTGTTGGCCGAGGCTCGCGAACCGGAAACCGCGCCCGCAGCCATACCAACCCCCGCACCAGCCAGCAGCGGATGGCTCGCCTGGCTGCGTCCGGCATTCTTAGTGTCTGTATTGGCTCTGTTGGTGGCGGTCGTCGGATATCAGAATTTGGTTACCTTCCCGCGACTTCAGCAGGCCCTGAATCGTCCCCAAGTCTTGCCCTGGGCGCCTGTCAACGTTGGCACGTGGGGATCTGGCGGGCCAGTGATTACAGCATCTCCCGGGCAGGGGTTTCTTCTGTTTGTGAGGATCCCGCCGGAAGGTAGCTACTCCCACTACACAGCAGACTTGTATAGCCCGGCTGGCAAGGTGGAATGGTCGCTAACCATTCCGGTTGCCGCCGGTCAAGATCAGTGGCCGGTTCGGGTACCAGGGGAAAATCGAGAAGCAGGAACCTACACGTTAGCTGTACGCGGCGTGACTGCCGCGGGGGAAAGCAAAGAGGTCGGTCGTACGTCATTTGAATTGAAAATCCAGAATTGAGCTCAAAAGAGCGGAGTGAAGAATATGGCGACCTATGCGGGCACACAAATCGAAAAGCAAGAGCAGGCACTACGACCATCGCACCAATACCATGCCGAAGCGCACGTGCTCAGTGGAGAGCTGAAACGTCCGATCGAGCAGAAAATTGAGCAGCATGCTCCGGTCTCGTTGAAAAGTCTAAGGGGCGGCCATCTCACCCGGTTCGCCGAGGAGGTCAGCATCGAAAGCCTCATTTCCTTCCAGACAGGCCACACCCGGGTGTCGGGAAGCCGCAGCCTGAAGCACAACGGATGGGTGACGCTGTCGACGTCGGTCATGGAAGACATGAACGTGTTCGAAGTGATCACGGCGGATCGCGTAGTCGCGCAGGTTTCGACCGAGCACCTAAACGAGCCCGGACGCAAGCCTGACCACGTGCCGCGTGTAACCTTCTTGGGCACCCAGTTCAAGAATTTACGCGTCAGCGGCATCCCGCTGAAGCTGACTCTTGATCTCGGGATTTGCGGGGAAAAACCGGAAGGCGATAAGCCTTATGTCACAGACCATAAGTTCCTGAGTGCCGTCCAGGAGCAGGTCAAAAACATCGCCAGGTCGCCGGACCTTCCCAAAGCTTTTAAGGATAAGTACGATGGGAGGCTCGCGGAGATTGAGACCCTACGCAATGGCAACGGGGCCGGGAAAGGCACCAAAGAGCCCAACAAGGTCAAATGCTCCCTGGTCAAAAGCATCCACATCGACAACATCGAGCAGATTCCGGGGTTGAAGACGGTCGGAAATGTTCTGATTATTCCGGAGTTCGGCATAGTGGCGTTGGCGGAAGTCGAAATGGGCACCGAGCTGCCCGATCCCGCCGAGGAGCCGAGGGGCCGCGATCGCGAGACGGGCAAGTTTCCGTACGATGGATACCCCGAGATGAGCAATTACTTCAAGTTGACGATGCTCGAGATGGAATTGGGCTGTATCGGCCATGGGACCGCCAGCGCGGTGAACGTGGCCGCCAATGGGCACACAAGGCCGTAATACTCTTTGTTCTCCCGTTTCTAATCTGCGTGCTCTCATGCGCTCGCCGTGAGAGCGCGCAGACTGCATATGAGCGTATTCAAGCTGCTTTCCTGCACGGCAACCTCACACAGAGTCAAGTCGAGTCTGAACGCGAATACCAGCGGCTTCGGGAATCCAACCCGGACTGGGCTTGGCGGTTCAGAATTCTGGAAGCAAGGGCCGCGTTGTGGCGCGGAATGTATGAAGATGTGCTGCACCTTCTAGCGTCGCAGCCCGGACCTCCCAATGAAACTGGGCTGAATGCGCCAATTCTCACACTGAAGGCCATCGCTAACGCCCGCTTGCAGCGATTCCCGGAGGCAGAGGCGAGACTGAAAGAGGCGGAACAAATCTGCACCAGCCGGGCAGACCCCAGCTGCGGAGAGGTGCTCCAGGCCCGTGGCCTCATGTTCAACGAGCATGGTCAACTCGAGCAAGCGCGGAAGGTGTTCGAACGTTCCTTGTCATTCGCCCGCGCACACGGTGACCGATTCCTGGAATCCACCTCCCTTCTTAATTTGGGATTGGTGTCACTGAAACAAGAACGCTTCGATGAAGCGATTGAATCGTCCGAAGCTTCCTACCGAGTTTCCAGCGCTATTGGTGCCGCAGACGTGGCGTTAGTCGCACAGGGCAATTGGGGATGGGCGTATTACAAGCTCGGCGACTCCGAGAAATCATTGCAGGTGTTTCAGGCGGCGGAAAAAAATGCAGCTCAACTGGGCGACATCTTCGACCAGGAAAACGAACTCACAAACATCGGCTACATCTACATGGACTCGCGCAAGTTTGACTTGGCCGCGCAGTCATTCCTGCGGGCTTTGGCTCTTGCGGAGGGAATCAAAGCCCAGCAAGACATCTACAATGCCCTGCGCGTGTTGGCGCGGCTTGCTCTGCTAACCGGCGATGTCGAGAAGACCAGCGACTATGCTCAGCGGGCACTGGACATGGCGCGACAGAGTGCGAATCATCTCGATGAATTCTACCCACTGCTGGTTCAGGGACAGTTGGCCGCTGGTCGCGGCGAGGCGGGCGCCGAGATCAAACTTCGCGAGGTCGAGCGCGACCCGAGCTGTCCGGTTTTCTTGAAGTGGGAGGCCGAGCGGTCGCTAGCCCAGCTCTATGTAGACCAAAGGCTGCCCGCGGCTGCAGACCGTGAATTTCGCGCGGCGCTGGCTACTTTCGAGGCGGCTCGCGATTCGGTGCGGCATGAAGACTCCAAGCTTTCGTTCCTCACCAACGCCTCGCGCATTTACGAGGACTATATTCACTTCCTCGTGGCACGGGGAAAGATCAACGACGCCCTGCGCTGGGCCGACAACAGTCGCGCTCGAACCCTGGCCGAGGGTTTGGGACTCCTCCGGAAGGGCGCCTCGACTGAGCCTGCGGCGTTGAACGCCCAGGAAATCTCGCGGCGAGCGGGTGGCGCGCTTCTTTTTTATTGGCTGGGCGAGAAGCAATCCTACCTGTGGGCGATCACGTCGCAAACGACCAGGCTGTTTCCGCTTCCTCCCGGCTCCACAATCGATGCGTCGGTCCAGCGTTATCACGAGGCTCTCGCCGGGCCGCAGAACGTCCTTGATTCCAGCAACGCGACTGGCCGCTGGCTCTATCGCACGCTGATCACGCCCGCGCAGGCCGTCCTGCCGAAGGACGCGAAGATTTTCGTCATCCCCGATGGCAGCCTGAACAACCTGAACTTCGAGACGCTGATTGTCTCCGAACCGAAACTGCATTACTGGATTGAAGACGCTACGATCGCGGACGCAAGTTCCCTGCATGTACTGGCTACGACATTCCCCTCGCAAAGGAAACGCGTTCGGCGGCTGCTTCTGGTGGGCGACAGCGCCGCTCCCAGCAAGGAGTATCCGGAGCTGCCGAAAGCGGCGGCCCAGATGGAAAGCGTCGCCAGGCACTTTGCCTTCGGTGAGCGGCGGATCTTGTCGCGCAAGCAGGCCACTCCGGCGGCATACCTCGACAGCAATCCGGCACAGTTCTCGCACATCCACTTTGTCGCGCACGGAACCGCGAGCCGGCTCAGCCCGCTGGACTCGGCTATTGTGCTGTCGAAGAGCAGCGCGGAGAACGACTCCTTCAAGCTCTACGCGCGCGACATCATCAGCCACCCATTGCGGGCGGAGCTGGTCACGATTTCCGCCTGTTACGGAGCCGGCGAGCGCTCATACGCGGGCGAGGGACTAGTCGGTTTGTCGTGGGCATTCCTCCGGGCAGGAGCCCACAATGTGATCGCCGCCTTGTGGGAAGCGGCGGACACTTCCACGGAGAAACTGATGACGCGGTTTTACGAGGAGTTGGATCGAGGAGCGAGCCCGGACATCGCGCTTCGAGCCGCGAAACTCGCTTTGCTGCACAGCGGCGACTTTCGCAATCCCTTCTACTGGGCGCCCTTTCAACTGTACACGCAGGGCCGTGCTGAGAACTCACATTATGCGGGAAGCTCGCCGACCACGCGCAATACCGGCACCGTGGAAAGTGAGAGCTGGTCGCGACCATCCACCATCACCCGTGCTCCTGGTCGATCGAAGCGATAGCTCTTGCGGGTCGCGGGTCCAATGATCATCAAGCGTGTGTTGCCGACATATTGAAACAATACAATCGTCGGCCGCGCTGCACTCACTTGCTCCGTCGTGGCCGCCACCTGGCTCGTCCCTTTTTCGCAGCAACTCATTGCCTCTCCTCCTGCCTGCTTTCGAGCGGCGTTCTCCCCCCCGACTGAGGGTTTCGCGAGAGCGGCGAGGCTGTTGACCAGTCGCTCTAGTCGAACTCCTATCCAGATAGTGACGTCGTAGTAGGTTACGTTTCATCGCAGGCGAGATTTCGGGTGGATTGGCAGGAGGCGCCAAGGCGAAAGAAACGTCAGCGCTGCAGGTCGCACCCGGCTGAATATAGGACCAACTCAGCGCCAGCGGCCGAGAAGTACATGGTCCAAAACTTCTTCACCGTCGGCCAGACCTGAGGCGTAAGGCCGTTCGGCAACGCTCCATAAATGTAGATCTTGTAGCCATTCATCGGGACTACCAAGGCATTCGCCTCGCGCGCTCTAGCATCGGTTCTAGGCCGATCGCGATCAATGTAGGCATCGGAGAGTCCTGTGTTTCATTCATCATGTCCGAAAAGATCCAAATCGCTTTCGGAAATACATGAGATGTGTCAGAACTCGGAGCCGACTCGAACAGAGCCTTCAGATCTCGAGGGCGAGATGATCGCATGGATAGCTATAGATGTTGTGCAGGTTGTACAGCCAGAGCTGGCGCACAATCCCATCCGGATAGCGCCTTGCGCCTTTGACGCGGCGGATTCCGGCGGCCTGTTCAGGGCAGGTGTCGGAGGCTTCATAGGCGAGCCGCCTCACGGCGGCTAACCGCACGTTGATGGAGGGTGCGAGGTTCTCCGTCTCGCGGTTCGGATTGGCAACTGGTTGACCGTAGATCAGTCCCTATCGACATGATGCCCGTGTTCTGTCTGAACGGCACTATGGCCCCGCGCGGTCGGGCCGCTGTTTGGAATAGGACGGCCTTGATTGAGCTTTAAGGCAGGCCAAATCGCTTCTACGCTGTAACGATTCGTAACCGCTGTCCACTATCTAACCAAGAAGCTGTGTTGAACGCACTGCGAACAGTACCTTTTTGGTTTGAGTCCACCGATGAAAAGAGAAGGGACAATTGGAGCGGCGACGTTCCTCGCCATCGCGGCGATGGTAGGGGTTTCTCTGCAAACCGGACCCAGGCAGGAGGGCAGTGGGAGGGCGGATCAGAACAGTTCGATGAAGCGGTCAAAGCCATCCATAACCAACCATGTAACCCGTCAACTCAGCTCAGGTTGCGGTAGCCTGCAAGAACAGCTTGAAGAGTTTCTTGAGATCAAGGAGTTAATTCCTCCCGAGCAATGCTATGAGCCGGGTGACGCCCCGCGAAAAGAACCTCAACAGGATCTGACCAGGAAAACCTCGCAACTGAAGTTCGTCATCGCCTTGTTACCCGACCCAGTTCACACGCACTTACCGGTTCTCTTCGACCAGTTCGCTGTTGCTATCCAGGAAGGCGCGCAAGATGAGAAATATGATTTCGACAGTTCTTGGCTTCCCTGGGACGATGAGGAATCGCCTTACGCGCTGCTCTCCGACCAGAAGGCTTCCAATCTGGAAAAGGAATTGAAGGAGAATCAACCTGGCCTTATTCTTTTTCGAAAGACACTAGACTGCCAGGGAGATGCGGGGAAGCAGCAGAGCGACTGCAAAGAAGATTTGGGTGCTTCGGCGAAGGACGAAGACGCACTATCAAAAAGTTATCGCGAGGGGTTGGTAGTTTTTGTGGTAGGGGAAGAAGCCACTCACGGAATTCACAGGGAACAGTTCCGGAACGCCTTGGCGTGGATCGCGGCTTTAGACCCAAAAAAAGCTTTCAGGATTAAACGGTTGGCCATCCTCGGCCCCACGTTCTCAGGCTCCTTTCCCTCTCTGGCACAAGTCCTGTCCGAAGGTAAAATAACGGAGCCGCTGGATTTGGGTACCGCACGGGATGGTCAGCGGCTTGCCATCTACAGCGGCAGCGCGAGCGGCAAAGATGCGGCGCAGGCCTTTCAAGAACAGTTCCGTTCCCAAATCACATTTCACAGCTTTCTGCAAAATGACGATGAGATTTTGCGACGATTTTGCAACTACATCACTAAAGAGCAACCCGGGTTTGACCCCAGCAGAGTCGCGATCATCTCCGAAGACGAAACCGCATATGGAAAGTCCGGAGTGGAGGCAGAACCCAATGCAGAAAGCGACAAAACACAATGTCCTGACAATGCTCTGAGACTCTACTATCCGCGGGACATCTCCGCGTTGCGCGGTGCCTATCAAACCAAGTCGCTCTTCGAGGTGGGAACATCTCCACAGCCCGGGGAAACTCAAAAAAGAAGTCTTCCCACCGATCTGGCCGATCCGTCCGGCAAGGTACACGATTCGATCCGCAGCTACGGCGGAAATCAAACGCCGCTCACTCAAGAGGCAGTCTTGTTGGAGATCGTGGCTGCCTTGCGAGCACTTAACGCTCGCTACATTCTTTTGCGTAGCAGCAATACTCTCGACCAGTTATTCCTGACCAACTTTCTTCGGCGGGGCTATCCCAATGGGCGCATCGTGATCTTCGGTTCCGACCTGATGTTCATCCGGGAACGCGGTGCAACCGGACTGAGCGGCACCATGACCCTCAGCACGTATCCGCTCTTCCCTCTGGAGCGCGACTGGACAGAGCATCAATCACTCCCTGCAACAGACCGTGTGTTTAGCGCGGATACCACCGAAGGCACTTATGTTGCTTTCCGGCTACTGCTCAATGACAAGAGGCTCAATGACGGGACCCAGCACGTCGATCGATGTCAAGTGCTCGACCAAGACAAGGAAAAGATCTTTCTGCCGTCCATTGTCTGCGCGGCAGATCCTATTCCCGACTATTCCCCGCCATTTTGGACGCTTCCTGATCAGTGCGGTGAAATGAAGAATGCGAGGGCAGACAGTGTCGCGAACAAAGATTACCAGTGTCTTTACCCTGGACCGGCGACGTGGTTGTCCGTGATTGGTGCTAACAGGTTTTGGCCCATGGCATCTCTGACAATCGATACCCCCATCGCACCTGCTGTGGACCGGAGCACAGCCGAGCGTGGGGACCAGCGGGAAACGCAGCCTGGTGGGCGGCCCGAAATGCCACTGGGAATGAAAACATTCTTGCTTACGTTGGTAGGGTTCTCCCTGTTTCACGCGTGGTGCTGCTGGTCGGGGTCGTACACGGCAAAGCCTGCGTTTCGGGCCCACTTCGCCAGCACTGGAGAGTGGCGCCACGCGTTGTTGGTGTTCGGCGGGAGTTGCTGTGTCGCGTTCTTGGCAATCGTCGCGGGATGGGGATGTGGTGTTTTTTTTATTCCTGGTGCCGGACTAACCTATCCCTGGTTCGCCCTTGGTTGTGTGTCCTTCGTTGGTGTGATGGCATGGCTGGCTATCCTCGCGAACAGCCGCACGGCATGGAAACTGTCCCAGGACCTCTCCTGTAGCCCGCAACTGCCAAGAATGACGAAAAAGGACTTCGCTACTTGGAATTACCGGGCATCCGGTCTTTTCATTGCTGCAATATTGCTATTTTGTCTGCTTTTCGTCTTTCCCATTGAACGCGTGCTTCTGACTGAAAATCGCGTTTTGACCTATTGGCGTGCGATGCACCTGGCGAGTGGCGTTTCGCCCATTGTTCCGATCCTCTTAGTTTTCGCAGGAATGTACCTATCATTTTGGTTTACGTTGCACGGATTGGCGCTATTTGGCCCAGATCGTCCTTGTCTTCCACCAAAAGAGCGGTTGGCGTTGAAAGACGCCGCGGGGAACAACCGGGACTTCCTACGAATGTTCAGCCAGGAGGATGCTGCGGCAAAAATTGAGCAGGTTGCAATGCCTTTAAACTGGAAGATTGTTTCGATGGGAGTGAGTCTCTTTGTGCTGTTTTTCGCCGGAGCCTGTGCGATTGGCAGAGGGGTTCCAGTGCGCAGTTTGGGCGCGGAGAGCTACGCCATCATTTTCCTCGTGGCTCTGGACGTTTGTTGCACTCTGGCGATTGTCGAGGCCCGGCGGCTGTGCCAAACATGGGAGGAGTTGAGACGACTTCTCGCCTTTCTCGATCGCCTGCCGCTGAGGCGAACTCTGGCCGCACTCCGTGGTTTTTCCTGGGGAGGCGTGTGGAAGATGAGCGGGAATGTGCTGGAAGTACGCTACAAAGTAATTTCCCGGCAAATGGAATGCATGAATCATACGATCGCCAGTCTGCAGGAATTCCTCGAGAAGTCTTCCGATCCCGAAGCCCAGGATTCCCTTGATGCCCTGACGGATATGCGCGGTGCTGGAATCACATTTGCGGAATGGTATTCGACGAACTACGCAAATTCCCGCGCAGGTGATTTAACCAGTTTTCGGGAGTTTCAGAAGAGTATCGCATCCGCCAGTGGCACGCTGCTGTCGAAATTACTCGTGCCGGCCTGGAGGAGGGAGAAAAAGTCTCTAATTGTCGAGATCGCAAGGGACGAGAAAGAAGAAGCTGCGCCGAATTGCCCGCCCCCGTCTAAGGACGAGCATATTCGGAATGCTGAGGAATTTGTTTGCCTGAACTACCTGGCTTTTATCCAGAATGTCCTCGGCCGATTGCGGACGATGACCATGACCATCATGCTGCTGTTAATCGTATCGACGGTTGCGATGTCCACGTACCCATTTGACCCGCAACAGGCGCTGAGCGCAATTTCCATCGTTCTCTTTGTCATTGTGGGTGTGGTGATTGTGAAAGTGTATGCAGATATGCATCGCGATGCCACCCTTAGCCATGTCACCAACACCAAGCCCGGAGAGTTGGGGACGGAATTCTGGTTCAAGATCGTTGGATTTGGTCTTGCTCCTCTGATTGGGCTGCTGACTAGGCTATTCCCGGGAATCACTGACTTCATCTTCTCATGGCTACAGCCTGGGATCTCGTCCCTCAAGTAGGGCAAAGCAGCATTCCGTCTACAACACGATAACCTACTTTCTGCAGTCGCTGCTTGTTGTAACTCACTCCGGTTTCCATGAGCAGACCGGAGATCCGATTCTTCGTCTGGACCTTCTGGGGTACCCGTGGATGGCGGTAGCGTAGGGTTCGCTGCCGATCCCGAATCTCGGTGGATGCCATATGGCACTCCGGCAGGAAATCGCAGCGCAGGCAATCGGCAATCTTGCCGCCATCAATCCGATCGTTCTTTTTCTTGGCGGCTGCCATGGCGCGTAGCATCAGTGGATGCGCCACTTTGACCTGTTCCGCATGCGGAAGCCGATGATCGTAGATCCAGCCGGTGAAAATCGTTGCCGCCATGGCCTCTGTCCAAGGCTGAGAAAGAGTCTTCATCCAGCAGTTCAGCTCGAATCGCGTTGCTCCCATCTTGCCTTGCTGATGGATCTGACCGCTTGCATCCTTCACCCGATAGCTGATCGTCTTCTTGTGCACATCCAGCCCGCTGTAATCCATATGTCCTGGAGGAGCCTCCGTGGTTGTCCTCTGAATCAACCTCTCCATTGAGTTCAGCCTTTTGTACACCACGCGCTCCTCGCTGGACTTAACATTCAATCAATTCGTCCGGAAGCAGTACGGCGAGCGACGGAATCGCCAGGCATTGCTCTATGACCGTCCTGCCTGGTTCGACACCAAGCTAGAGCAATCCCAGATGGTCGGGATACTTGGCCTGCAGAGAGCTCACCAAGAGTTCAAAATCGGGAAGCCCACGTAGACTCCGGAGACAACTGTCTTTCAGGAAAAAGGGCCAGCACGCGAATCCAGTGCTGACACTCCGCTCAAGCCACTCGAAAGCGGTGTCGCGCCGGCCTATGAGGGCGAGAATGCAAGCGATCTGATAATAGGTATGGTGCGCGTGCCCAAATGATTTTGGACTCGCACAAGCTTTGGCCATGCAGTCGAGTGCCTGTTCGCCTTTCCCCGTCAATGCGTAAAAGACACCTTGCAAGCTGGTGATGAGCGGTTCCTCCGGCAAAAGTTGCAGCGCTTCATCTAGCAAAGGTTTCGCCTCTTTCCAATCCTCTCTCATCATGGCCGGCTGCGGAGCAAAATAGATTGCGTACTTGTTACTTGGGCTTTCCGCCCGCCACGCTTGAATCTCCTCGCACGCCAGTTCGTATTCTCGACCCCAGACATAGACTTGCACGATGCTGGGACTAACCGCCTTTTTGGGATGGAAAGGCCGCCCCCTTTCGTACACTTCACGAGCGTGATCGAGTAACCCGATATGTGCCAGGATGGTGCCCAGACGGTTGTAAGCATGAGGTAGATTGTTCTGTAGGGTGATGGCGCGCTTGAGTTCGGCGATCGCTTCCAGGTGCTGGAAATTTTTCGACGGTCCCCACAGCAGAAAAGCCCAGGCGACGTGTCCTTCTGGGAGATCCGGGTCTATCTCAAGCGCGCGCCGGCAGTGGAATTCAGCCTTTTCCAGCCACACGCTGGCTGGGTCAAATTCGAAGTGGCGAGTCGCGCACGCAAACGAGAGGGTGGCGTGGCCGAGGGCAAAAGTAGGGTCTCGAGTCACAGCGTTAGTCAGGTGATGGGTGGCTCTCTCCATCATGATCGAATCGCCGGAAGCACTGAGCCGGTAGCCCCGCATGAATTCTGCATAAGCCAACGGGTCCCTGCTGTATCGTGGGCGCTGTTGGACCATCGCTGCACCGAGCGGCCGGTTCAACGCGCCCGCGATCTGCTTGGCGATTTCGCTCTCGAGATCGGACACGCGATTCACGTCGAGATCGCATTTTCTTGTGAAGCAAGCGCTCTGCAGATTTGCATCAAACATTTCCAGCGAGAGACGACATTGCCCTTTTGACACTTGAATGGCGCCATGGACCACAAAACGGATACCCAAATGGGAAGCGATGTCCGAAGCGGTTGCTTCGAGCGGGAGGTTCAGGACCGCCGCCGTCGGCAGCACGTCCACCCCCTGCAGGTTTCCAAGGCGAGAGGCCAGGGCATCTGCAAACCCCAGGCACAGCCCATGGTCGTCCGTGGCTTTCCCCAGAAGTAACAATGGCAACACGGCCAGTGACGAACGCTCGCCCCGCTCACTTGCGTTCTCCTGTCTGACAACCCGCGCAGAAGCTTGTCCTAGGCCAGAGCGCGGATATTGAGCGCCGATCACTCGTACCGGACCGATGAATCGATACCCTTTCCCCACTACAGTTTCCACAAAGCGCGGTTTAGCGGAATCGTCGCCGAGAGCTGTCCGAATTTTTCGCACAATGTTGTTGAGGTTTCTATCGGTGTCGATAAACAGATCCGAGCGCCAGAGTTTCTTCACGATCTCTTCGCGTGACACCATCTGCTCTCGCCGCCCCACCAAGAAGGCCAGCAATTCCATGGGCTTTTTCTCGAGCTTCACCCGTCGCCCAAAGCGGCGAAGTTCGTAGCGTCCCAGGTCGAGTTCGACTTCGCCGATTGCTCTCTTTGCAGCGCGCATGAAACCCTCTCGCTGAGATTATCAGCTAAGATTCCGCAGCTTGCGACGATATACAAAAGATACACAAAATTTATCCCCTCTTGATTGGAATGTTCCTTAGGCCAAGCGATGATTCTCGCGGATCAACACTCAATGGAGGCAGAAATCATGAAACGAAACTTGATACTTGCACTCGCAATGGTTGGACTGGTGTTCTTGGCTTGTCAGTTTTCCACCATTGCCGCGCAGGTCACTTCTCACGAAAGACACGCATTTACCCCAGATACCATTCCGTGGGGCCCGGCGCCGCCATTCCTAGCCCCCGGAGCGCAGTTTGCCGTCCTCGAAGGCAACCCGGCGGCCTCCAGCGGTGACTACACCGTGCGTTTGAAGATGCCGGATGGATACCGGATCTTGCCCCACTTTCACCCCCTGCGGGAAAACGTCACAGTCATCTCCGGTACGTTCAAACTTGGGATGGGAGATATTTTTGACAAGAACAAGATGAGAGCCTTCACCGCCGGCAGTTTTGCTTTCCTCGACCCCGACATGCACCACTACGCGATGGCCTGTGGAGAAGTCGTGGTACAGGTCCACGGAATGTCGCCCTTACAGTTTAACTTCGTCAATCCCGAAGACGACCCGAGCAGGGATAAGTAAGAGAAAACAGCAACAGTGCAGGCCAAAGCCCAGGAAGCGGCAACCATTCCTGGACTGCCAAGGGAGAACCTTCGTGAGAGCGTGGACGGACTGCTCCGCGAAGGCGTCCCTTCCGGTCGGTGCGAATCAATGCGAATCAATCTGAAGGACGCTCCAACTGGAACGCTAGGTTCCCTCAACTCAAGTGGTTGCTACGACTGGACGCTATGGATTCCCGGCCGAGACACCTTACATCTGGATGGAGGACGCGATGGTAGGGGACAGTATCGGCGTCGATTATCTGCTTGTCCAGGCCGCGTGGGATGCGAAGCATTCGGGTCCGCCGGAGCTCATGGAACAGCTTTTTCATTTGTTCGACGCTCCCAATCGCTTCGGGCTCCCGGCGTTCTATGCGCTGCATGTCTGGGCGTGGAAGGAGAATCCCAGCGGCACCTTCGTGAACTGGCACCCCAACGTTTCGTGCGAGGCATTCGCCGGCCAAAACCCCTGAGTCGAGGCGATAGTCGGACCAAGAATGACAGCCTCTTCGATTTGCTTGGCGGACCGAAGAAGCCGCTCGGCACAACAGCAAATGAGGATGAGCACCGATTTAAGAAGAGGACACGGCTCAAAATGAGTACCACACCGGCTCCTGCTATTTACATGAAGAAACTAAATGTTTTTATCGGGCAATTCGTGACCGATCTCGGCGCTGCAGCTCATACCGGCATGGTCGTCCTTGGGGAAAAACTGGGACTTTACAAAACCCCCACCGGTGGCGCGGTATTTGGTGAAAAGAAAGAAGCTTCAATTGCAGGGTCTGCAACAATCCGAGTTTGTTATTCCCCCGTTCAGCTTCGAACCAATTCGGCTCGCGGCGTAGAGGATGGGGTGAGTCCGGTGAAACACTACAGATTCGTGCTGTCTTGCTTGTTCGTTTTCCTAGTCGGCATGAGCCCGTCCGATGCACAAACGCAATCGGGAGACAGCCCATCACCTACAACAAGCGCATCTTCCAACCTGTCTAACCAGGAATTTCATTGCCACACCGGCTACGGGCTGTCGGATTGCGAGAAGGACATTGCCCAGCTGAAAACAGTCCTCGCCCGCTACCCTGCCGGAGAGCTAGGCCACTGGACCTGGATCCTGGTTCGTTCAGAGGACTGGAAACCTATTGTTCGACGGCTGAGGCTGAAGGAGAGCCCAGCTTTCAGTGCATTGGAGCAGCGGGAAACCTTTCTGGAAGAAGCGCTCTTCGGTCACGAAGTGCTACGCTCGGCTGAACTTGTAGAGGAGTGGCAACTGCCGTTAAATCAGCTTCTGAGTCTTGCCGTAACCCACGAACTGGGCCATGCCCTCTGCGACGAACACGACGAGGCAGTCGCGGACCGCTTCGGAGAGGAACTAAGGAAGGGACATACGCCGCCATGCCGGATTCCCAGAGCGAAAGGAACTAAGTCCCTCCTGGCATCGCTCGCCGGCGCCGAGACTTTCACCGTCCCACTGAACATCGAAGGGGCACGCATTTTCGTCACCGTCCGTGTCAACGACAAAACCGCTCGGCTCTTGCTGGATACCGGAGCGGGAATGACGTTAGTCCTACCGAAGTTCGCCCAGGGCACAATCGAACTGCAACGCCTCAACATCGAGCAGCAGGCAGGCATTGGTCAAGCTTCGATCCGCCACCTCAGCATCACGCTGGGGGAGTTGACGTTCAAAGATCATGTCGTAGGAGTGCTCGACATGACGGACGTGAACAGCCGGACCGGAGCCAGTATCGACGGACTGCTCGGCGAAGATATCCTTTGTCGCTTCCGATCGGTGCGAATCAACTTCAAAGGCAAGACACTCGAGCTGGAACGCTAGGCTCTGTTAGCTCGACCAGCTTGCTGCGCCTAGACCTTGGCCGCCCCCTATCATTGGCCTTGGCACGGTGGGTGCGCCGAAGTATTCGCGATTGTTTATTGCGGCAAGCCGTCGCCCTTGATCTCGTGACTCTTGTCATCCCGACACACTGGCCGCAAATGCGATTCTCGGGCACTGCGCGGAGCACGAGGGGGCGGTTACCTGAGGCGGAAAAAATCGACAGGGAAGCGCTGGGCATCACAACGCGGGTCCTCGGCACTACTCACGACATAACCGACGCTGTAAAGCATCGGTCCTCCCACAGGGGGCCCGCCCTTCTTACATAAGCGCTTCTATGAGAAGGTCATAAAAGTCAAGGCCGACGTGGCGGCCCTCCTTTGTTTGATCTCCGTTTTGGTTGCGTGTGGGACGTCAGGTCCACCTTCCCTCCGTCTCTTGGTTTTTTTACCTTTCTTGTTCTTTGTGGTTTTCGCCACATTTCCACAGAAAATTTGGCGTTAGGATCGCTCAGCAGCGACGACTGGCAACTCGGTCGACCTTGCGGGGCTGTCAAGGGCGCCCGGAAGGGGCGTTCATCTTGACCCTTGACAGCCCCGCAAGTCACTTCATCATCGAGCTCGGAACGAAGCGAAACGCAGTTCAGTGGAGCTTCGTTCCTTAGTTGAGTGGGTTCTGCCTTTTCTCGAGCGCTCTGGTCGGCAGCCATACTCCGCCTCCACCGCTTCCGGCATTCTCCACGATCATCTTTTCGTTTCGGTCCCAGACCATCCTGGATGTGCTTCGAACCAAGTCCTACTAGAAACTCTGGCCGACGACCTCCCACCGTTGCCGTGCTTCTATCCGCACTCTGAATGGGCCGCGTCTGGGCCCGGTGCAAGTTTGGGGTTCGATCATAAGCCCAGGTCCATCACGATCGTGACGAACCTGGGATTGTTGGGTGCTGCTATCTAACTAGCGGTCTTTTGGACCAAGCGCTTATGTGCAGTCAACCGAACAAGGCGGTGGATATCGTTGTCTGCCAAACCTTCCAGATTCTCTTGGTTTTCGCGCCCTTAATGCATGTCTGCTCCTGAGTACCGCCTTCTGCAAAAATCTCATCTGGGATTTCATGTTTCCTGGTTTTGCTCGCCACGAACCTCGTTAGGCAGCCACCGCCGACGCTATCGTCGGGGACATGCCCTGGCGCAGCGGCTCATATACTTCTCCACGCACCCAGAGGCAGTGCAGTAAGACGGCCAGCTTCCGGGCCACCGCTACCGCCGCTCTCTTCTTCGCATTCTTCCCACCCCGTTCGCAGAGCCGCAGCCCATATCGTCGTAAGTCCGTGTCCGGTCCGAACGGCCCCAGGATATACTGCGCGCTCCCCACCAGCAGCTTGCGCACCATCGTGTCTCCGGTTTTGCTGATCCCTAATTGCGGCTGGCTCTCCCCGGAGTCCTCCTGCTTCGGCACTAGTCCCAGATAGGGTCCCACATCTCGACTCTTCGCGAATCGTCCCGGATTCTCCAAGGTCAATACGTAGGCCAGCGCCGTGATCGGCCCCACCCCTTTCACCTGCCGCAGTAATGCGCTTCGCGGATCTCGACGGGAACTGCCTCCTCTACCTTTTGTGCGAAGCTCGGGCTGGAACACTTGGGGAGCCGTGCACCCATACTCTTTACCAGTCCTCGCGTGGCGTTGATCAGCTCGGTCCGCGCCGCCACCAACGCATCGCGGGCTCGTAACACCACCAGGTCCTGCCGCACTTCCTTACTCCGGTGCCGCATGGGGTGCAACGATTGCGCATCTACGCGTCCCAATCGCGCCAACTTGTTGGCATCGATTCGATCATTCTTGCGCTTGCGACGCTTCGATCCTTCCATTAACCGCGGGTTGGCCACCAGCACTTCGTGTCCGCAACCGCAGATGACTTCCTGCACCCAGGGAGAGTGTGTCCCCACCTCGAAAACGACTCGCGCCGCATTCAATGCCTGAAAGAATTCGGCAATGTGCTGCTGCGTCGTACGCAACTGTCCCTCCGCCAGCGTTTCCCCCTCCAGACCCAGAATGCAGTAGTGGCTCCATTGGTCCCCCAGATCCACGCCCACCGTCAGACGGTCGAGATTGGGGCGAAACTTACCTCGCCGATCCTCTTCTCCTGTGCTCCCTGCTTCCACCTTCGGATCCAGTTTTTTCCTCAGTGTCTCCACTAGTTCCGCCAGCACTTCCTTCGTATCCCGCTGCACTGGGCCCCGCGACTTCGCCCTCTTCGATATCGGTTCACTCTTCATTGCAGAATTGTTATGCTTCTTCACGGTCGATCTCCTTTTCATGTGATTGCACGTTGAGTGCGTTGATCACCGCTAGCTTAACGCCATCCGTGATCGGGGATCGACCTTCTCATCCCATCTAACTTAAGCCGTCAGGTTTGAAGCGACTTGGACCCTCTCGGAAGCCAGTTTGTGGATAGCCTCTGTATCACCGCCCATCTGGGAAACTGGCTCTGTTACTGGCCAGAAGGGCTTGTCGGAAGCTTTGTTAGCACCACGGGCCGACGTGAGACGGGGCAGTGGCGGTATAGCCGATCGCCTTGTCATATCTGCTTGAAGCGGTGCTTATTGATTCTTAGCAAGCGGATTTTGGACTCCGGGTGGAAGGTGGAATATCGAGTTTGGCTGCCGCACCTGAGCGTCCAGCAACCTTGCCTCGATGATTTTTCGTTCCTCGGCCACCGACTTCTTGGCAAGTGATTGGCTTGAGCGTTCGGGCCGAGCAGGAGGGGAACCGGAAGGAATTCTGCTTGGAGTAGTGATCTCTGGACCGATACCGGAATACCCGCTGCGTATCAGGGCCAACCATCTATTTCCACTTCTCATGTAGAGAATCGCCCTCACGACGTCGCCGTCTAGTCGCAGTGCTGCCCGTTCGTTGTCCTTTAGTTGAGTTGGTCGTAACAGCACAGCGGACGACATGGATTTCGAGCTTTTGTATCCGATACGCTGGGTCGTTCGTTTCATCCG
>WNFB01000328.1_pt1 | contig 36033 bp, 30 predicted proteins | sample 5400501 | NCBI WGS metagenome assembly WNFB01 (sample SAMN13153341, study PRJNA577476) | soil metagenome | isolation source: 200 cm saprolite under Douglas fir tree site 2 hole 1 | place: USA:California | collected 2015-04-18
GAATTTCCGATAAAATTTCTTCAAGCTTGTCATAGGTTTGACTATGTCCGAAGGCGATCCTCGCACCGCCGCCGCCGCGTATTTCCGCCAAGCCTACGAGCAGCAAATGGCGGGAGAATACCAGCAGGCTATTGAGTTCTACACCCGCTCCATCGAGGCCTTCCCCACCCCTGAGGCCTACACATTCCGTGGCTGGACATATTCTTTCCTCGGCGATTACAACCGCGCTATCGCTGAATGTTTGGAAGCGATCAAGGTGGATCCCGAGTTCGGCAATCCTTACAACGATATCGGGGCCTATCTGATTGAACAAGGAAAATGGGAGGAGGCTATCCCCTGGCTTGAGAAAGCTACGCGTGCGAAACGCTACGAAGCTCGCGGCTATCCACACTTCAATTTAGGCCGCGTGTACGAGCACAAACACGATTGGGAGAAGGCGAAAGAGTGCTACGCGCAGGCGTACGCGCTGGAACGGAGATATCTGGTGGCGTTGGTGGCGCTGAGGAGACTACGGGCCATGTTCAACTAGTTCCTTTCGCCGCGGATGTCCGCGTATTCTGGCAGAGAAAGGCCGCCACTATCGGCGCGATTTAATGTTCTTCCGGCATTGTTGTGCACTCCCCAACTCGTTTGCGGTTTTGCCCTTCGAAAGCATCTGTGTTTATACGGAGGCGAAGAGAGGATTTGCCTAGGCGTGATTAATAAAACTCGCAACCCAGTTTCCTGCCTCTCTAGTCCCCAAGGCTCCGCCGATGTCCTGCGTCGTCTTCTTCTGGCGTACGGCTTCCAGCACTGCGGCTTCGATCCTTTCCGCTTCTCGCGCCAGCCCGAGATGATTCAGCATCATGGCGGCAGTCAAGATCGCGCCAAACGGGTTCGCAATGTTCTTTCCCGCAATCGGCGGCGCCGAACCGTGCACCGGCTCAAACATCGATGTCTTTCCTGGATGGATGTTGCCGCTCGCTGCCATACCCAGCCCACCCTGTAGGCCGGCAGCTAAATCGGTGATGATGTCTCCGAACATGTTGTTCGTCACGATCACATCGAACTGCCGCGGGTCGCGCACCATCTGCATGCAGAGCGCGTCCACGTACATGTGCTCAGCGGTAATCTGCGGATATTCGCGGCTCACTTCCTTGAACACACGCTGCCAGAGCCCATGCGCATAGGTCATGACATTGGCTTTGTCGGTCATGAGCACCCGTTTACGCGGGCTGCCGTCCTGCCTCTTCTGGCGCTCGCAGTATTCGAACGCATAGCGAATCACGCGTTCGACGCCCTTGCGTGTATTGATATCCTGCTGCACCGCGATTTCGTCCAGCGTGCCTTGCTTGAAGACGCCACCGACATCCACGTAAACGCCTTCGGTATTCTCCCGCACGACGACAAAGTCGATGTCCTTCGGCTCGATTCCTTTCAGCGGACAGAGCGCTGCATCGAGCAATCGGACCGGTCGAACGTTGGCATAGAGATCCATCTTGAAGCGCATGCCCAATAGAATTTCTTTGGCGTGGATATTTGAAGGCACTCGCGGGTCGCCGAAGGCGCCCGCTAGGATGGCATCGAAATCACGTCCGAGCATGGCGAAGCCGTCTGGCGGAATCGTGCCCCCGTCTGCGAGGTAGCGTTCGGCGCTCCAGTCGAACTGTGTCATCTCGACGGGGGCACCTGTGGCTTGAATTACTCTGACGGCCTCGGGGACTACCTCCCGTCCAATGCCGTCTCCAGGAACGATTGCAATGCGTTTTTTTGTGCTCACGGCTGGAAAGGTAACACACCGAGATGTGCCATGTGTCCTCGAGGCTTCGCTATAATCAATAGATTGAGATGAGCGTAACGGCCCTAACCGAGAAACTAGATTCCACCACCATGCGCACGGCGGAGTACCGTGGTGCAACAAGTTTCGCTGTGTACTCCGATGTGCCCTCAGAATTCTTAGCTCTGCTCTCTGGTTGCGGTGTCTATGACCTAGGCTGGCGGGCGAAGATCGTGCTCACTGGCAAGGACCGCGTTCGCTGGCTCAATGGCATGGTCACGAACAATGTCCGTGACCTGAGCGTCGGCCAGGGTGTCTATGCCTTTCTGTTGAACCCGCAGGGGCATACTCTCGGCGATCTATATGCCTATAACCGGGGCGATTCCTTGCTGGTGGATACCGACCAGTCGCAGTTAACCAAATTGCTCGAAATTTTCGATCACTACATCATCATGGATAATGTGGAGGTCACCAACATCAGCGAGAAGCTGACCTCAATCGGCGTCGCGGGACCGAAATCGAGGGCCTTGCTCATTGCCGCAGGATTGCAAGTACCTGAACTCAAGCCTTTGCAGTTCGCTGACGTTGCGTGGCAGCAGGTTGGGTTAACGATCGTTCGCGGCGAGAATGAGAAGCGCGAATCTTACGAGATCTGGCTTGCCCCGGAAAATGCCAAGCAAGTTTGGGAAGCTCTCGTCAATACAGGCGCCAAACCTGTCGGCACCACTGCCCTCGATCTGTACCGTGTCGCGTTGGGGATCCCCAAGTATGGCCAGGATATTCGCGAGCGCGACCTGCCACAGGAAACCGAACAGACCAGCGCTCTCCATTTCAGTAAGGGCTGCTACATCGGGCAGGAGATCGTGGAGCGGATCCGTTCGCGTGGCAACGTGCGCCGCAAATTCACCGGCTTTCTGATTGACGGGCCTTTGCCTGCGGCAGGAACAAAGATTCAGTCTGCAGGAAAGGATGTTGGCGAGATCACCACCTCGGCTTCACTGCCTGGCGCGGCTGGTGAGCGCGCAGTCGCCCTGGGTTACTTGCGCCGCGAAGCGGCAATACCCGACAAAGAATTGCAAGCTGGCAACGCGCGGGCGACTGTGACTAAATTGCCATTCGAAGTCATCACCGATTAGAAGGAAAAAGTTATGGCCCAGAAGAGAGAAGACTCTGGTTTCACCATTACCGACCGCCGGCTGTTCACGCCCGAAGGAGAGCTTCGTAGCGAAATCCCCGAAGAAGCGCCTCCAAAGCTCTCGCCGGAGCCCGCGCCCGGCAAACAAACTGCAACAACTCCCGATCCCAACTTGCCGCCGACCCCTTCCGCTGCCGAGCAGAAGGCGCAGGCCGACGCATACCGCAAGTCCTCCAAAGATCTGGATGCGCGTGTCGAACTCAGCGGCCATTCTGTGAAAGAACTCGAGATGACTTTCGAGCGATTTCTGGCCTCCTTATACATGAGTGCCATGATGCAGCTCGGCCTCATGCACGAGGAAGGTGAGCAGCCGCATGTCGACCTGGTCGGCGCGCGCCAGACCATCGACACGCTCGGGCTGCTGTCGGAGAAAACCAAGGGAAATCTCACCTCGGGCGAAGAAAACTTCCTGCAAAACTGTCTATACGAACTACGCATCGCTTACGTGGAGGTCACGAATGCGCTAGCTCGCCCGCCCCAGGCTCCTGGCGCAGCTACCGGAACGACAGGAAGATGAAGGCGAAGCTCACGGTGCTGGGCAGTGGCACATCCATGGGCGTGCCCACCATCGGCTGCACCTGCGCCGTGTGCCGATCATCCGATCCTCGAGACTGCCGCACGCGACCCTCGGTCCTCATCGAGTACGGCGGCAAGTTTGTCCTTATCGACACCACTCCGGACTTCCGTCAACAAGCCCTCCGCGAGGGAATCCGGCAACTCGACGCGGTACTTTACACGCACACTCACGCGGATCATATCCTGGGCCTTGACGATTTACGGCCCCTTAGCTTTCACCACGCCAACGGGATCCCGCTCTATGCGCGTCCCGAAGCGGCTGAGTTCTTGCGCAATATGTTTCGCTACATTTTCGACGCCGATTATAAGTTTGGCGGTATTGCCAGAGTAGAACTGAACTCAATTAATGGCCCCCTGGACCTTTTCGGTGTGCGTTTCGAACCGGTGACGGTGATCCATGGCGACTCCGAGATTTATGGGTATCGGGTTGGTTCAGCCGCTTACCTGACGGATTTCAGCGAAATACCGGAAACATCATTCGCCCAATTGCGGGATTTGGACATTCTTTTCCTGGACGCGCTGCGCTACAAGCCGCACCCGACGCACTCGACGGTGCAGAACTCGCTGCGCATCGTGGAGCGCGTAAAACCGAAACGTGCGTTTTTCACTCATATCTGCCACGACCTGCCGCACGAAGCCACGAATGCTACGTTGCCCGGAAATGTGCGGCTGTCGTACGACGGGATGAAACTGGAGTTCGAGATTTAGGAACAGCGGCCACGCATTGGCACGGCACGGATTGAGACTGAGAGAGCATTGAACACGTAGGCCCAGACGCTCTCGTCTGGACAGCTCAGAGAAGCTCGCCAACATCGACTTTGCCGAGCTGCGGCTCGGCCGGACAGGTGAGGGCGCCTACTCCTACGCGGACCGTCGGACCATGCAAGTCTTTCGCAAACTCGAAGACACTCCTGCTGACTTCGGCCCCACTGTGTTGAGTGTCGGAAACTTCGACGGCGTGCACCGCGCCCACGTTCACGTCATCAACGAAATGGTCCGGCGCGCACAGCAGCGGCATGCCAAATCGATGGCAGTAACCTTCGAGCCGCATCCCATGCGCATTCTTCGCCCCGACGCCGGACTAAAGCTGCTCACGCGAACTCCGGAGAAATTGCGTCTGCTGGAAAGTACCAATCTCGATGCCGTGCTTCTGCTCCCATTCACGCGTGACCTTTCCCTCATGCCGCCGCACCAATTCGCTCGCGAGATTCTCAAGGACCGCCTCAAAGCGCTTGAGATCCACGAAGGCTACAACTTTCATTTCGGCCACAAGGCCGAGGGCGATGTGAGCATGCTCAGCGAATTTGGATGCCAAATGGGCTTTGACGTGAAGGTCTACCCCGAGATGAAGCTGCGTGGCGAATCGGTCTCGAGCAGCCAAATCCGCAAGCTGGTCGCTAATGGTTGTGTGAGCCGGGCACGGCATCTGCTCGGTCGTCCTTTTAGTATCTTGTCGACGCCCGGGCGGGGGCGGGGCTACGGCGCCAGATACACGGTGCCCACGATTAACTTAAGCCGTTACGAGGAACTTGCGCCCCAGGATGGCGTCTATATTACCCGGACTCGAGTAGCACAGGAATGTTTTGATTCCGTGACTAACATTGGCAATCGCCCAACCTTTGGCGCGGAATCGTTCGCCATTGAGACCCATTTGCTCAACTTCCATGCCATCGAACTCACGGCCGAAACCGAGGTTGAAATTTATTTTCTGGAACGCCTTCGGGATGAAATCAAGTTCCCATCAATCGACACGCTGCGTGAGCAAATTGCGAGAGATGTAAAGAGGGCAAGAAGGTATTTTCATCTGCTGAAGGTGCGGCGGTAGGGACGTGACGGCCCTATTTTTCGAACCACGAAGGACACGAAGAAACAGGAAGAAGCTTGGACAAGATTTTCAATTGCCAACTCGCAATTAACAATTGAGAATCTTGCCAATGGCTACCAGCCTCACCCTGACTCTTTCCCAGATCACGCCCGCGCAACGCCGCACCCTTATCGCCGCTGCCCTGGGCTGGATGCTCGACTCCTTCGACGCCATGCTGTACGCGCTCGTGTTGGCGCACATCATGCGCGACCTCGGTATGAGCAAAGGTACCGCTGGTCTACTCAATAGTCTAACCCTGCTGGCGTCAGGCATCGGGGGCGTGTCATTCGGATTCATCGCTGACCGTATCGGGCGCAAGCGCGCGCTGATGCTCAGCATCCTGACGTACTCGATTTGCTCGTTTGCTTCAGGTCTATCGACTTCGGTGCTGATGCTAGCCGTATTCCGTTTCATTCTCGGGCTGGGCATGGGCGGTGAGTGGAACACGGGCGCCACCCTAGTTGCTGAAACCTGGCCGACAGAATTGCGCGCCAAAGCGATTTCCATCGTGCAAAGCTCATGGGCAATTGGCTATGCATTAGCCGCCTTGGTCGCCGGGGTCGTGCTGCACTATGCGGATTGGCGCATGGTTTTCTTCATAGGTATCCTACCCGCCCTGATGACGCTATGGATTCGGAGCAGCGTGCCGGAATCCACAATGTGGCAGGAGCACCATCGACTATCACAAACACGCCTAGCGCAGGAATCTACCCGCCTAGCCGAAGCACAACAGAAGTACGAACACGATAGTTTCGCGCGCATCTTCCGGCCACCTTACGTCAAGAATACTTTTGCTCTGCTGTTCCTAAATTTCTTCGGCATGTCCGCCTGGTGGGGGTTATTCACGTGGATTCCACCGTATTTGTCATTGCCAGTGGAGAATGGCGGACGTGGCTTTGGTGTAATGGGCACGACGACGCTGCTGGTCGTGCTGAATCTCTTCGGAATGCTCCCCGGCTACACCAGTTTTGGCTGGGTCGCTGACCATTTCGGGCGGCGCAAGTCTTTTATCTCCTATACGCTGCTGGCAGCTCTTGCCGTGCCACTTTATGCTATGGCGCGTCAGCCTGCTGTTCTGCTCGTGATGGGAACAGTGGTGGCGTTTTTCGGCACAGGATTCTTCTCCGGCTCAGGAATCATCGGCAGCGAGATTTTTCCCACGAGCGTTCGTGCGCGCGCGCTCGGGTTCACTTACAACGGTGCACGTACGATGAGTTCCGTCGCACCATACATCATCGGCCGCGTCGGACAGGTGAAAGGGCTGAGCTGGGCATTTTACCTGTGCGCCGGCTCGTTTTTGCTCGCGAGCCTCGTGGCAACCCAACTACCGGAGACGAGAGGAAAGCAGCTCCAATAGATTCCGGGCAGAGGTCAGGTATCCGGCAAGTGAGTTCATGCCAGCATCGCGGAGCAGGAGGTTGCTGGAATAGAGCAAATTATCGACGAAGGCTCTCAGGTGGATCGTCTAGCCAGTCTACGCGAGATCGCGGGAAAATAACCGCCAGCCCATTTGTCGAGGCCCAGTAAACGTTGGTGCGCATGAATTCGCCCGAATGCGTTCTCTAGGTTTTCTCGGTCGCCTGTGGTCATGGTTTGTTCTGTCTCAGGTCGTGCCCGGTCATCTCCTTCGGTTGGGCGATCTCAAGCATGCCCAGCACGGTCGGCGAAATGTCGCGAAGCGAGCCATTCGGCTTCAGCGTAAACTTGCTGCTGTTATCGGCAACAACGACGAACGGCACAGGATTCGTGGTGTGTGCAGTATGCGGGCCGCCGGTTACGGGATCGATCATCATCTCGGCATTGCCGTGATCGGCAGTAATCAGCATGGCGCCGCCTTTCCCCCTTACAGCTTTCTCAATAGCGGCGAGGCAGCCGTCCACAGTCTCGATCGCTTTCACCGTTGGCTCAATCTTTCCTGAGTGGCCCACCATGTCAGCATTGGCGAAGTTCACAACCATCGCGTCGAAGCTACCCTGTTCGACGGCTTTGACGACGGCCTCGGCGATTCCGGCGGCGCTCATCTCAGGCTTCAGATCGTAGGTAGCGACTTTGGGCGAAGGCACGAGCAGGCGCTCCTCACCAGGGAATGGCTCCTCCACACCGCCGTTGAAGAAATACGTTACATGCGCGTACTTTTCCGTCTCCGCCACACGAAGATTGCGGAGATTCAGGTTGCCCATCACATTAGCGAGAATATTCGTGAGCGACTCCGGCGGTATGACGACCGGCAGCGTAAACTTCTTGTCGTACTGCGTCATGCAGACGTAGTGCAGGTTCTTAGGTACACGATCACGCGGAATTGTCGCATCGAGGTCCTCAGCCCCCGGCAGATCACTGCCTCCTTGAGGATTTAACCCGCTGTTGCGGGTAAGGGCGCGCGTGATCTGCCGCACGCGATCGGCGCGGAAATTGAAACATATGCACGAGTCGCCATCACGAATGGTCGTTAGTGGTTCGCCGCGATTGTCCACGCAAACGAACGGGACGATGAACTCATCGGTCACGCCTTTGTTGTAGGAGTCTTTCGCGCCCTGCACCGGATCGACGTACTTTGCACCTTCGCCGTCGCCGTAAACCATGGCGTTAAACGCTTTGGCAATGCGCTCCCAACGCCGGTCGCGATCCATGGCGTAATAACGGCCATTCACCGTCGCGATTTTGCCGGTGCCATATTCGCGCATCTTTTGCTGGAGCTGTTCTAGGTACCCAGCGCCGCTCGTGGGCAAGGTGTCACGTCCATCCATAAACACGTGTACGAACACGCGATCCACGCCGCTCTGCTTTGCCATGCGCAGCAGCGCGTACAGATGTGTCTGGTGTGAATGCACACCGCCGTCAGAGAGTAGGCCGAACAAGTGCAGGCGACGTCCTCCGCTGCGGGCGTTTTTCATAGCGCCGAGCAGCACGGGATTGGTGAAGAATTCGCCGTTCTGGATCATCAACTCGATACGAGTGCTGTCCATGTGAACGATGCGCCCCGCGCCGATATTGAGATGGCCGACCTCGCTATTGCCCATCTGGCCGTCGGGCAGTCCAACATAGTGCCCGCTGGTGTGGATCAGCGTGTTGGGATACTCGCGCAGTAGGCGATCATAAGTGGGCTTGCGCGCCAGCGCGATGGCGTTGGCTTTGGTCTCGGCGCGATAGCCCCAACCATCGAGGATGATGAGGACGAGAGGTTTTGGACGCATGCTCGGCTTCGGTCGGTTAAATAGCGGCGTGACCAAGTTCTCGAAAGCCCGGAGTAGGCTATCACTTCTGTTTCGGTTTCGGAGCCTGCGTTGATTTCTTTTTCTGCTGCTCGTCTACGATCTGCTGCACTCGCGCGTCAATCTTTTTCATCATCTGTTCCATGTTCTTCTGGATGTGTGCGTATGAGACCTGCATGGCTTCGTCCGTCATGGAAGGCATCTCGCGCAAAATCTTTTGACCGAGCGGAGAAGAGTAAAAAGCGATAAGCCCATCCAGGTCCGATCTGGTGAGGTGCTTCTGGTATACGGGAATCATGTCGTCGAGTATGCCTGCAATGGGGTACTCCTTGAACATACTATCCATCAATCCTTCCACCTGTGCGATTTGCTGCGGGTCAGCGTTGGGTGCTTTCTTTCGGACCGTTTCTCGGGTCATTGATTTTACTTGCTCTTCTGTATTCGCGAGTACGGCTTGCGTCTGCTGCCTGACCTGCATCAGGTCAAAAAATTTCAAGACCTCCTCTTTGCTTGGAGGTGCGTCGTTCGACTTTGCTTGCTGCGCTAGGAGGGCCGAGCTGGCAAAGAGTAAACAGGCGCATAACACCAGACGCACTTTCATTTTCTTCTCCAGAGATCGCCAGAACTCTCGTATGGTAACTCTAGACTTCGTAGTTTAGCGCCTTCAACCCCAGGAACCGCGCACTGCCACCCAGTTCTTCCTCGATGCGCAGCAACTGGTTGTATTTGGCGATGCGGTCGGTACGCGACGCCGATCCAGTCTTGATTTGCCCGACTCCCGTGGCCACTGCGAGGTCTGCGATGAACGTGTCTTCGGTTTCGCCAGAGCGGTGTGAGATCACTGATGTGTAGCCGTTGCGGCGCGCCAGATCAATGGCGTCCAGCGTTTCGCTAACTGTGCCAATCTGATTTACCTTGATCAGAATGGAATTTGCGACGCCGCGGTCGATGCCTTCCTGTAAGCGCTCGGTGTTGGTAACGAACAAGTCATCGCCGACGAGCTGGATCTTACTTCCGACTTCTTTAGTCAGCATCTGCCAGCCCTCCCAATCATCCTCGGCCAGGCCGTCTTCGAGGGAGACGATGGGATAATCGCTCACCCATTTGGCCCAGAAGCGGACCATTTCTTCAGAGCTCTTCACCGATTTGTCGGATTTTTTGAAAACGTATTTTCCATCCTGATAAAACTCGCTGGCGGCCGGATCTAGCGCAATCGCGACCTCATCACCAGGCTTATAGCCGGCCTGCTGGATGGCCTCGAGCACAACATCAATCGCTTCCACATTGGACTTCACCGAAGGCGCGAAGCCACCCTCATCACCCACCGCCGTGTTGTAACCGCGTTTCTTCAGCACGCCTTTTAGCGTGTGAAAGATCTCCACACCCCAGCGCAGGGCTTCGGAGAATGACTCTGCCCCCACAGGCATTACCATGAATTCCTGAAAATCCACATTGTTATCGGCGTGCGCGCCACCGTTCAGGATGTTCATCATAGGACACGGGAGCAGGTTGGCCCCGGCGCCGCCCAAATAGCGATACAAAGGCAGCCCGAAACTCGCCGCAGAAGCACGCGCCGCTGCCATGGAAACGGCGAGAATTGCATTTGAGCCGAGGCGTCCCTTGGTTGGGGTACCGTCGAGCTCGATCATTTTCTGATCGAGGGCTCGCTGGTCAGAAGCTTCCATGTTCGCGAGAGCGTCGGCAATCTCGCCAGTCACGTTTTCGACCGCCTTGAGGACCCCTTTGCCCAGATAGCATTCGATGTCGCCGTCGCGCAACTCGACAGCCTCGTGCTCGCCAGTGGATGCACCGCTGGGAACGGCTGCACGGCCGATACTGCCGTCTGCCAGAAGCACCTCGGCTTCGACCGTGGGATTGCCGCGGGAGTCGAGAATTTGCCGCGCACGTGTCTCTAGGATGTTCAGCATAGATGTATTCACGAGTTTCACCTCGGTAACTTCCACTCGTATTTGACTGTTGAAGGAAAAGCGCCGGCCTCTAAGGTAACCGTATAAGTGCATCCCATAGTTTTGTGTTCGAGAACCGGGATTATATCGGAACGTGCAGGCGTTGGTCTGCGACACTGCGCACCCGATCAAAGGCCGGGCTACTCCTGATGACCGTGACTCCGCTGGTTCACGTCTTGTCTCGACTATTGTCCCGGGTTCCTCCCTGTTCTACAGTCGCGCTCAGGATGCAGGATGGAATTCAGGAGGCACAATGAAGAAGTTTGCTGGATCACTCTGTGTATTGTTTCTCGCGGGAGCTGCTTGGGCGCAAACCAACCTGTCCCTGCCTGCGGGTACAGCTCTCAAAGTAAAACTGGAGAACACGCTCAGCACTTTCAGCAACAAGCCGGGTGACCCCTTCTCTGGCCGCGTGACTGAGGCAGTTGTTCTGGACGGCAAGACGGTGATTCCGATTGGCACTACGGTTCAAGGGCGCGTCACTAAAGTCACCGAGCCACGGCGAATCGCCGGCAAGCCGACCATCGGCATCTTTCCGGAAACTGTCGTGCTGCCTAACGGCGAGCGCTACATGCTAAATGCTACCTTGGTCGATACCAGCCTGCGAGCCGGAACCGACGTCAACGATGAAGGCCAGTTTAAGGGTGCCGGTCACGATGGCAAAGATCTGACCGAAATAGGCATGGGCACCGGTGGCGCAATGCTGGTTGGAGGGCTGATAGGTGGTGGTAAGGGCATGTTGATTGGCGGCACAGTTGCGGTCACAGTCACCGTCGCGCACTGGCTGGGAAAACATCGTTCCGCCGTGTTACCAGCAGGCACGGAACTGGTGATGGAATTGAGTCGGCCCATGGCGCTCACGGCCGCGAGCGGGGGACAGTAGGAAAACAATTCTCACTTCTCGGTTCTCAGTGCTTGGTGTTCAATGCTCAGTGGCCGGAGGCCCACACCTGCGACCTCATGCCTCATATTCCATGATCAATACGACGGAATGATATTCAGCCGTGAGCCGTTGCTGTCACCCCAACTGGGAACCGAGAACTGAGGGCTGGGTTTTAATATCCCATTGACATCAAGTCATCTTCGCTCAGCAGTTCCAGCTCAATCCATCCTTCGAGCGGTAACCCGTCCACTGGCAGACCGTTTTGCCAAAGACTGAAGCGGAGGCGCAATCTTGTCGCCACGGGCACGGAAGCTCCTACTGCTTTCGAGCCATCGCCGCAAGAAACTGGTATCGCCAAAAGCCAACTCAGCGGCAACCGGAACTCGAAATTCCTGGCCAACACCAACTTGGCCTCACTCCCGCCGGGATTCTCGGAAGAAGCTAGCGGCTGGTCTTCGCCGACCAGACTCACCTTCCAGGATTGCAATTTTCGCTTTTCAACCACGGCACCGAGCCGAAGTGCCCGCCGCGGGCGCAGGCCGTCTGCAGCCCAGGATTCGACGTTGACCACTAGTTCGAAGTCTGTCTCTGGCACCTGCCCAGCAAAATCGAGGCGGCCGTAGAGGTTTCTTTCGTCAATACCGGCGTACGCCGAGTCCAACAAGAATTGTTTGCCGTGCATCGCGCCGGCACGGTGGTCGGCGGTGTAGCGGGCTGCCCCCATCCATTCGAAGTAGCGCACCATATCTCCCGTAATGCGGGGGTGGATGTAAGCCGTCTGTGGCGCGAACGATGGCCGCCCCAGCCCGCCGCGAATCGGTTGCGCGAGGTAATCAGGAGGATTGGCACCCAATGCCTGATAAACATTGGACAGATGTTTACGATAGAGTTCGTCGAAATCACGATCATTTGCGGAATGGTGTTCGGGCCCATACCACCAATTCCAATCGCTGCCTTCAGCGATCAGGAGTTCCTCGAAGGCTAGCTTTCGTTGTGCTTCGCTAGACCGCGCAGCCGTTTGCGTATAAACATTGCGCGCATGATAGAGGTAATCCCATGACCGGTTGTCTTCGGGAGCACCAATCCAGACGTTGAAATTGGCGTTAATCCAAGAGCCGGGCGCAAGAGAGTTGAGCCGCCCGAAATCTCGGTGGCGCTCAATGGCTTCTGAAACCGTAACCGCCTCTATGCCCGAGTCGCGCTGCAAGGCGTCGTAAAAGCGGCGCAGGAATTCACGCCCCGAGCGCGGGTAATATTCCCACGCGTTTTCGCCGTCAAGGATGATAGAAACCACGGCATCAAGCCCAGTATCCAAAATTGGTTGCGCCGCCTGCTTGATGTTTTGCATGAGGTGCTTGGTGGATTCCTGAGCGGACATTCCCGAGTAGACGAAACCGATTAGATCAGAGAGGTTGTGGTCGCGGAAAACCATGTGTATGGCGGTCTGGGCATTTTCGTAGCGGTAGATCGTATAGAGCTTTGCGGCAGTCTCGGGCTGCAGGCGCCCGTTGCCGTCGCGGGAGAAGAGAATGCCCTTACTCCGTCCCAGGACACCCTCGTCAGTCGCCATCCAATGAATGCCGAGATCGTATGCAATTGCCAGCACTTCTTCCGAAACACCACCTTCCGATGGCCACACTCCCCGCGGCCTTACGCCAAAGACTTCCTGATGGAGCTCCACCCCCCGTTGAAGTTGCTCCCGAGCATCTTCAGGATGACGGAACCGATTCTGCGGCAGCGGCAATCCCGGCGAGGACATGGCCGCGACATTCGTGTCACACAGCAACGGCAGAATGGGATGATAGTAGGGCGAACTCGAGAGTTCGATCGCACCACGCTGTGCCGCATTCGCGTGAACCGGCAATACTTTGGCCACCAGTTCTCGCTCGCGGGTGATTACGAAGCGCTGGTCTTCGAGCGAGTAATTGCGGCCCTTTCTGATGAGTGCGGCAACTTCCGGATCTTCGAGGAAGAATTCATCAAACCACGCGATCTGGGAAAGAACTTGCAGATCGGTGAAATCCTGGGGCTGGAAAAATTTTTCCGCGTGCTCGGCCGAGTCCCCCGAGCCACGAAAGCGGTTCCAAAGTTCCCGGTAACGGGGGTACCGGCCGATCATATTTACGGGATTCGCCTGGAAAAGATATTGCAAGGCGAAGCGTCGCTCGTCAGCGGTGAGATCTTTAGCCGGTTTTGCCGCAACGTGCAGGAAGGGATCATGAGCCGTACCGGTGACGTAATCCTGAATCTGCGTAACCAGCGATGGAACTAGGTTGAAAGTCTGGTGGACACCAGGGAACTCGTCCAGCAGCTTGACCATGCCGTAATAATCCTTGAGCGCGTGCAGACGTACCCACGGCAGGCGGTATTCTCCGGTGACCAAATCTTTATAGAACGGCTGATGCTGATGCCAGAGCACAATTAGGCGCAGGGTGGGCATCAGCGGCGGGACCTTTCAACAAAGCATGTCATGGAATTACAGGAAGTCTAGTATGGCATAAGGGCAGCAAACTCCAGCCTGGTTCGGTACACTAGAAGTTCGAAGAAGCCCATAATGAGCTCAGACCAATTGACACGTACCATATCGCCGCCCCGCTATGACGTTACTTTGCTCACTGCGGAAGACTTCTACCTGTTCAACGAAGGCAGTCACTACCGCATTTACGACAAAATGGGTGCGCACGTGATCGAGTCTAATGGGGAACAGGGCACGTGTTTCGGCGTGTGGGCCCCTAACGCGCGCGAAGTTTATGTGATTGGAAGTTTTAACGACTGGGACCACCGCTCGCATCCCATACACCCTCTCGGAGGATCGGGAATCTGGGAGGGCTTTGTACCCGGGGTGAAAAAGGGGGCCTTATACAAGTTCCACATCCTCTCGCAGCACCACGGGCATCGGGTCGATAAGGCTGATCCCGTCGGGCTGTTTCATGAAAAGCCCCCACGCACCGCATCTGTCGTATGGGACCTAGCCTACGACTGGGGCGACCAAGAATGGTTGCAAAGGCGAGCTGGAAGAAATTCACTTCGCGCACCGATTTCGATCTATGAAGTGCACCTGGGCTCTTGGATGCGCGTGCCAGAAGAGCACAATCGTCCGCTGACCTATCGAGAATTGGGGCCACGGCTGGCCGACCATGTCGAGCGCCTACAGTTCACTCATGTCGAACTGTTACCCATCATGGAGCACCCATTTTACGGCTCTTGGGGATATCAAACCACCGGCTATTTTGCCCCGACCGCCCGTTACGGAACGCCGCAGGATTTCATGTTCCTGGTGGACTACCTGCACCAGCACGGCATCGGCGTGATCCTGGATTGGGTGCCGTCGCACTTCCCTTCCGACGCTCACGGTTTGGCCTACTTCGACGGTACACACCTGTTCGAACATTCCGACACCCGCCAGGGCTTTCATCCCGACTGGAAGACGCACATTTTCAATTACGGACGCAATGAAGTCCGCAGTTTCCTTCTGAGCAGCGCCATGTTCTGGCTCGACAAGTATCACATCGATGGCCTGCGCGTAGACGCGGTCGCTTCCATGCTTTATCTCGATTATTCGCGCAAGCAGGGGGAGTGGATCCCCAACAAGTATGGCGGTCGCGAAAACCTGGACGCGATCGACTTCCTTCGCCGTTTCAACCAGGAGGTATACAAAGAACATCCGGATATCCAGACGATTGCCGAAGAGTCCACAGCTTGGCCAATGGTCTCGAAGCCGACCCATCTGGGCGGGCTCGGTTTCGGCATGAAATGGGATATGGGGTGGATGCACGACACACTCGCCTATTTTTCGCACGAGCCTATTCACCGCAAGTACCACCACAACCAGCTTACCTTTCGCAGCCTCTACTCCTTTCATGAGAACTTCGTGTTGCCGCTATCCCATGATGAAGTGGTGCACGGCAAGGGATCGCTGATCGGCAAAATGCCAGGCGACGAGTGGCAGAAGTTTGCCAACCTGCGGCTGCTGTTCGGCTACATGTTCGCCCAGCCAGGCAAGAAGTTGCTTTTCATGGGTGACGAGTTTGGCCAGGTTCGCGAATGGTCACACGACACCAGTCTCGAATGGCATGTGCTGCAATATCCGGTGCACCGTGGGGTGCAAAATTGGATGGAGCAGTTGAATCGCCTATATCGCAGCGAGCCTGCGCTACACGAACTGGATTGTGATCCCGCTGGCTTCGAATGGATCGATGCCAATGACCATGCGACGAGCGTCCTTTCTCTACTGCGCAAGGGAGCATCTACGCAGGACGTCGTACTTGTAGTTTGCAATTTCACGCCTGTGCCACGTATCGGCTATAAGGTGGGCGTCCCCTCGTCAGGTTTTTGGCGGGAAATTCTGAACAGTGATGCGAAAGAATACGCCGGCAGCGGCATGGGAAACATGGGCGGCTGCGAAGCGAAAGCCGAGCCTGCGCACGGACGGCCTTACTCTCTCAGCCTTACACTCCCGCCCCTAGGGGCGCTCTTCCTGAAGAAATAGATTCTTCAACCGATCAGCCTGCTCCACAGCTTGGGAAGCAGGAAAGCCGCGAGAACCAAGCTGGCGAGAACCGAACCTAAAGGCACGAACCTGGAAAATGCGCTGGGTTCGCGCGCGGCCAAAAGGAGTCTAATCCGATCTACCAATTCCTTGATGGGCGCACCCTTGGACAAAGCCGCATCTACAGAACCTGGCGCCTCTTTGACGACAGAGTAGCATCCTGAAACAAGAATGACCGGAACCTTGGGACTCCGTCGCTTGATGTTGCCAGCCAGTTCTTCACCAGTCATGCCCGGCATCTCATAGTCGGAGACTACGGCATCGATCTTCTTGGCGTGAAACAGGCTCAGCGAATGATGGCCGTCTTCGGCCAGGACCACTTCGTATCCGTGGTGCGCCAGGAAGCGTTTATAGAGATCACGAATGGCCGGGTCGTCATCAACACAAAGTACTTTTGCAGGCTTCGCGGGCAAAGCTGCTAAAGATGAGGCTCCCATGGGGGAGAACCTTCCGCGTAAGTTGACTTCGTCGTAGCGAGCACACACCCAAAAACTTAATGTACTGCTGTAAGGGCGGTAACAGACTTCGGCGTGTCTTAAACACGAATTTTACTCCTGGCCTGCGAATTTTTCACCTGAAAGTTTTGGATGATTGGCATTATTTGTGACAGGCGGACTATTCTTCCGCTACCCCACGGCTCGCGCCGTCAGCTAGATCCTTGCGCTGCTCGGCAGCTGCTGAGAACACTCTTATTCCCCTAAATGCGAGCGGACCTGCAATTCCGCCTCGTCTGGTCCCACGCTAACTAGGCGAGTGGAAACATCTCTGCTATACACGAAGCGAATTCTTTATCGTGCTAGACTCGATTTAGCTCTTAATGCACCGTAACGATGCGGATCCTAACCCGCTACATCCTGCGCGAAGTCATATCACACGCTTTAATTGGCGTGGCGGTGCTCACGTTTGTCCTGTTTACGCGCGATCTGGAGCGCATCCTGGAACTGGTCGTCCGCAACAGCGCCCCCCTGCCGAGCGTGGCGGAGATCTTCTTTTTCACCGTGCCCGTCGCCCTCACCTATACGATTCCAATGGGCGTCCTAGTAGGTATCCTCGTTGGCCTCAGCCGCCTCGCGGCTGACAGCGAAATCACAGCCATGCGCGCCAGCGGTATCGGCGTGTGGAGTTTCCTGCGAATTATTTTGATTTTTGTTCTCGGTGCCTGGCTGCTGGCCCTGATCAACGGACTCTATGTGGCCCCCCAATCGCAAGCCGCCCTGGGACGCCTGCAGGGCCGTCTGAAGGCTTCCCAGGCCTCATTCGAGATCCAGCCGCGCGTCTTCTATGAAGGGTTCCCCAAGATCGTGCTCTATGTGCAGGACGTAAAAAGCGCGTCAGGAGCGGCAGTCTGGAAAGGCGTCTTCCTGGCAGACACTAGTGTCCCCGCGGCGCCACGGATTACTCTGGCGCAAGAAGGCATCCTGGTTAGCGAAGATCCGGAGACCCTCCATCTGCACCTGGACCACGGTTCGACTCACGAAACCGATCCCAAGTCGCCTGGGCGTTACCAGATTTCGACTTTCCAGCAAACTGATATTCCGATTCAGGTTCCAACTCCTGAAAACAGACAGGAACACGAACCTCCCACCATTGGCGAACTGGGAACACGCGAGCTCTTAAGCCAGGCTCACCGGGTAGACCCGATCACTGCGCGCTGGTACCGGATTGAGTTCTACCGCCGTTTTGCCCTGCCAACCGCCTGCCTTGTGCTGGGGCTCGTTGGAATTCCGCTCGGCCTCTCTTCGAAAAAAGGGGGGAAATCTACTGGTTTCGTCCTGACCATTGCGCTGGTGTTTGCCTATTATTCGGCCTCGCTCATCGGAGTATCTCTGGCCCGCCAGGGGAGACTCCCGCCGTCGCTTGGTGTGTGGCTGGCCAACATCGTATTCGTCCTTGGCGGCGCTTTCCTGCTCTGGCGAGTGGAACGCCGACCGTTTGAGATCGCCCCAGTGCGTGCTCTTTGGGGTCGCTTAATGCAAACACTGGAAATGGGGGACGAAGTCCTCGCCACTTCCGCCAGGCGGAACGACGCCTTTGAACGCGCGGCAACGCGCCGTCGCGTCTTTTTTGCGCGCTTCCCGACCATTCTCGACGACTACATCCTGCGCGACTTCTCCGTCTACCTCGGCATGATCATCGGCGCGTTCCTGATGCTGCTGCTGGTCTTCACGTTATTCGAACTCCTGGGCGATATTCTCCGCAACCAGATTTCGCCGCTAGTAGTTGGAGCGTACCTGCTGAACGTTTCTCCCTATTTCCTCTACAACATTACGCCGCTAGCCATGTTGTTGGCCGTCCTCATCACCTTCGGCGTGATGCAGCGCTCGAATGAGGTCACCGCCATCAAGGCGACGGGAACCAGCGTTTATCGCATCGTGATACCGGTATTGCTGGCTGCCGGACTTCTTTCGGCCGGTCTTTTCTTTTTCGACCAGTTCTACCTTCCCCATGCCAACAAGCGCCAAGACGCATTGCGCAATCGGATCAAAGGCAAGCCGCCGCAAACTTATCTCCAGCCTGACCGGAAATGGATCGTCGGCCAACATTCCGACATTTACTATTACCAGTTCTTCGATCCTGATCGCGACCAGTTTGGAAGCATTTCGGTCTTCCAGTTTGATCCGCGGACGTTCGAGATTACGCAAAGAGTCTATGCGGAGCGCGCTCACTGGGAAGACCGGCTTGAGCGTTGGGTATATGAACAGGGGTGGGAGCGCGAATTAAGCGGGGTTGCGATCGAAAACTATCGCCAGTTTGACGTGGCCACGTTTCCGCAATCGAGCGAGCCGCCAACCTACTTCAAGAAAGAGGTGAAGCAATCATTGGAAATGAATTACGAGGATTTGCGCCGATATATCCACGATTTGCAGCAGAGCGGATTCGATGTCGTCCGGCTCAGAGTGCAATTACACAAAAAATTTGCGTTCCCTATGATCACGTTCGTCATGGCGGTATTGGCAGTTCCCTTTTCACTCTCCGCGGGAAAGCGAGGCGCCATCGCGGGCGTGGCGGTAGCAGTAGGCATCGCCGTAGTGTACTGGACTGTCTCAGGTCTCTTCGAAGCGATGGGTAATCTTAGCCAGTTGCCGCCGGCACTCGCTGCCTGGTCGCCCGATCTGATTTTTGGATTTGTGGGCGGATACTTGATTCTGAAGGTGCCCACGTAAGGATCAGTCTAGAAGCCATCCTGGTCACAAGTAGGAGAATCCACTCTGTCATCTTCTACCTAGCAATCCTCAACTCGCCCGCGACGCAAGCGGAAGGCGAATCGCAAGCACCAGTCAACAACCTCATCTCAACGCAATCCCCGCGGGCCGGGATGCGCTAGCCACGGGCGCAAGCGGGGTGAGCTCGCCTGACTTGGCCGTGAGCTTGAAGCCCGAGATCGAGTCAGACCCGTTGTTGGCCACGTATAAGTACTGTCCCCCAGGGTGAACCGCCACAAACACCGGTCTCGAGCCGGTGGAAACCGTAGCCGGCGAAAGTGCGGTCAGCGCTCCGGTGCTGGGATTGATGCGATATCCCGAAACCTGGTTCGAATTGAGATCTGCTACGTAGAGGAAATTTACGGACGGGTCGATAGCCGCAGAGACCGGACCTAGTCCTGCAGCGAATGGCGAACCGCCGATCGTAGCAAGGCCGCCGTCGCTGTTGATGGTGAAAGCCGACACATTACTAGAACCCTGGTTCGCCACGTAGAGAACACTCAGCGCGGAGGAGCCGGTTGTCGTCGCCACCGCGATAGCTGTTGGGGCTGTTCCCGCAGTGAAGGGAGAAAACAGCGGTGTGAGCGCGCCCGAACTGTCGATGGAGAAGACAGAGATCGTTTCTTGCCCCTGGTTGGCTACATAAAGGAAATTCCCCGAGGGTGCGACGGCCACTCCAGCAGGACTTGCAGTGGACGGTGACGTTGGCGTGGGTGTAGAACCTGTTGAAAAGGGCGAGCCCGCAACTTCCATCAGACTCCCCCCCGATCCAACAGAGAACACCGAAATATTGTTTGATCCCTGGTTGGCCACAAACACAAAATGTCCCGCAGGGTCGATGGCCAACGCGACGGGGGTTGTGCCGGTGGCTGGATTGCCGCTGACGGCCGCTAGGGTTCCGTTCGCATTCACAGAGTAGACCGATAGGGTATTCGATGCGGTGTTTGTTACGTAAGCGAAAGCGCCCGAAGGATCCAGGACAATAGCGGAAGGTGCATTCTGAGTCGCGGCGCTGGTATTGATCTGCGATAGAGCCCCGCTATCCAGGTTGACGCCATACGATGTAACCTCAGTCGCGCCCTGACTCGTCATCAGCAGAACACCCGCTGGTCGGGACGACGAACTGCCACAGCTCATAAGGAAGATCCCTACTAGTATCAGAAACAATAAGCCGGCAAATCCTCGGAGTCTTATTGACATCTTTCTCTCTGTTTCCTCCCGCGCATCGAGCGCGCGAACAAGACACACCAAAGCGGACTGAGGGTCACAACACCCCATTTGTGTATCAGGAATGCATGGGAAGATCAAACTTACAGGCCCAGTAATGATTGGAAGCGCTTGCGCGACGAGCAAGTTGCCAGAGCGCGGTGAATTTATCTCAAGCCCTTGGTTGGAACTTCCTTGATGAAGACTTCAATGTCGAACGATGACTAGTTCTTGGCAACCGCCAGCACCGCCCGCTTGGTAAACACTCGGATCATCTCCCGCCGGTACTCGGGCGTGAGCGCTGATGTGGTCAGGGGCTTCGCCGTCTTTGCCGCAAGGTCGCCGACCGCGTCTGCCAATGATTCGTCGATCACCTTGCCGGCAAGCATCTGCGTCGCGTCCACGATCAGAATTGGCGCTGGATTGACAGCAGTGATCGCTAGGCGTGCATCGGCCACGTGCCCGTTCGAGCGCTTCAGGACGACAGCAACTCCAGCCAAGGGATAGTCGATGGATCCTCGAATGCGCAGCTTGCGGTAGATCCCCCGGTAATAGGCGGATGTGTCCGGGAGGAAGACGCGTGTAAGCAACTCGTCCGCTTGCAGCTTGCGATGTGAATCGCCGATTCCGGTGTAGAACTCGCGCAGTGGCACACGGCGCATACCCGAAGGGCTCACGATCTCGATCTCTGCGTTTAAGCAAAGCAAAGCAGGAGGTGTGTCGCCGGAGAACGCCGCCCAGCATTTCGTTCCGCCCGGAGCAACATGGCAGAGATCGCCGTCCTTCTTGATACAAAAGCCACAGGCCTTCCGCCAGGTGAGCGACTGGTTGTACCACAGGCAGCGCGTGTCGAGACAGATGTTGCCGCCGATCGTGCCCATGTTGCGCAGCAGGGGCGAGGCGACAGTGCCAGCAGCTTCCGTCAGCACTGGGTAGCGCTGCCGCAGCAAATCAGAACGCTCGAGCGTAGTGTGCGTGGTGAGTGCGCCGATTTCTACGCCTGTTCCAGGTCGCGGATGAACTCCTTTCAGCTCCGAAATATGACGAATGTCGAGCACATATTGCGGCTCGAACAGCTTCTGGCGCATCGAGGGAATCAGATCGGTTCCGCCGGCAAGCACACGAATGTTGTTGGCATGCTTCGCGAGAAAGCCGACCGCTTCTTCCACGGTACGCGGCCGCAGCAGCTTGAATCCCGGAAGGCTCAATCGTCGCCTCCGATTTCCGCAGTTGCTTTCTGCCGCGCGGGGTCGAGTGGATGCCGCTCCGGCCCTTTGCCGCGGAACCACAGTGCACCTCCGTGCTCTCGGAAACGCGTGGGCGCGGTCGGATCGACGCCTTCGGTCAGGTCAATTGGTTTCGCATGCTTCTGAGCCCGTAAGGCCGTCAGCACACGCTCAGGCGTGAACGGGCACTCGCGCAACCGGATTCCAACTGCGTCATGAATAGCGTTGGCGATCGCCGGGATCGTAGCGGCCAGCGAGCCCTCACTGCACTCCTTGGCGCCGAACGGGCCTTCGGGATCAATGCTCTCGACGATGATCGATTCAACTTCCGGCGATTCGATCGCTGAAGGGCTGCGATATTCGAGCAGTCCCGGATTCATCAGCATGCCGTCTTTCCAGACCATTTCTTCTTCGAGCGCCTGTCCCAGGCCCATCCAGACGGAGCCAATGATCTGCCCGTCAACGGAAACGGGATTCAGAGCGCGGCCGCAATCGTGCGCCGCCCAGACTTTGTGGACCGTGACTTCGCCTGTCTCCTCGTCCACGCTCACTTCGGCAACCTGCGCTGCGTAGGAATACGCTGGAGATGGACCGACCCCCGCGCCTTTGTGCTTGCCGCCACGCGCTTCTGGTGGCGGAGCATAGGAGCCAGTTCCGGTGAGTGCGCCGTGGAAATCAATAGCTGCAACGACGGCCTCCTCGAAAGTCATCCAGTCCTTCGGGCCTTCGTCTTTGCGCTTCTGTTGCAGCGAACCGCGCAGTATCTGCCCTTCGACCCGGCCGCTAGCCGAAGCCTCGAAATGTGTGGCGCGGGAACCCTCGCCCCCGAGATCTCTCCTGTAAACCTCGTCATCGCGGAATACCAGCTCTTCCGGCGGGCAATTCATCTTTCGAGCTGCAGCCGAGGCAATCTCCTTCTTCACTTCTTCTGCGGCACGTAACGTGGCATTTCCCGCCATGAACGTCACCCGACTGGAATAGGAGCCGATATCGATGGGAGTCAAGTCCGTATCTGCGGCGACTACCTTCACGCGAGCCAGCGAGCAGCCCAGGGTTTCCGCCGCGATCTGCGCAGTCATCGTGTCCGATCCCTGCCCGATTTCCGCAGCTCCGGTGTAGACAATCACGCCACCGTCACGATCAACCTTGATGTTGACCGTGGAGTGCGGCATGTCGGATCGGATGATAGAGTTGGCCGCACCGCTCACGTAATGGCTGCAACCGATGCCGAGTCCCCGCCCACGAGGCAGTTTGCCCTTGCGCTCTTTCCATTTTGAGCGCTCGACCACTTGCTCGATGCATTCCGGTAACCCGTAACTTTGCACGCGCAGGCCGTTAATCGTGATACATGGCGGCTTCAGCAGGTTGCGTCGGCGAATCTCGGCGGGATCGAGGTTCAGCTTGGCAGCGATCTCGTCCAGTTGCGACTCGAAAGCAAAGCGCACATTGACAGTCCCATGTCCGCGCATGGCGCCACACGCAGGTTTATTCGTCAGCACTCGGTAGCCGTCATAAGCGATGTTGGAGATGTCGTACAACGCGCCCAACAGCGCGCCTGAGTACAGAATAGTTACGACGCCGTAGGAACAATAGGCTCCGCCATCTTGTACGACGCGTGCTTTGACCGCGGTAATTGTTCCGTCGTTCTTCACTCCCGTCTTCAGATCAATGATCGTGCGCGGACGCCCACGATGTGCCCAAAACACTTCCTCTCGGTTATAAGTAATCTTCACCGGAGCGCGAGCCGCACGGGCTGCGATGGCCGCAATGATCTCCAGCGGAATGACTTCGCTCTTGCCTCCAAAACCGCCGCCCACCAGCGGTTTAATCACGCGGATCTGCGCCATTGGCATTTCAAGCACGAGCGACAATTTGTGTTGCAGATAGTACGGCACCTGCGTCGACGACCAGACCGTCAGCCGACCGAGTTTGCCGGTGTGCGGATCGAGTTCGAACGCGGCCAACGTGGAGTGCGGCTCCATGGCGGCATGAGTGACCTCATTGGCAATGAACCGGCCCTCCGCAACGTAATCCGCTTCGGCCAGCGCCTTGTCGGGATCACCGAAGACATGGTGATAATCCTTTTCGATATTGCGCGGCTTGTTGTCGTGGATGAGATTGGTTTCCGCCTTCATCGACTCTTCTGGATCGAAGTACGCAGGAAGAACTTCGTATTCGACATCGATCACTTCGAGCGCCTCCTCAGCAATGTCCTCGGAAACTGCAGCAACACAGGCAAGGTTGTCGCCCACATAGCGGACTTTATCGAGAGCGAGCGCGTGCTCGTCGTGGCCGACAGGCAGAATACCGTAGGGAGTGGGTGCATCCTTTCCGGTGACTACGGCGGCGACGCCATCTAGTCTCTCGGCCCGGCTGGTGTCGATGCGCTTGATGCGGGCATGTGGATACGGGGAATGCAGGATCTTGCCAACCAGCATGCCCGGCAGGCAGAGATCGTCCGTGTATTTGCCGGCGCCTGTAGTCTTGCCGGCCGCGTCCACCATGGCGATGGGTTTTCCGATAATAGAGAATTCAGTCATTGGTCGCTAGTCGTTGGTCTTGAACTGTAGCGCCGGGCATCTTGTCGGCTGTCGCGAGGGCATCTTGCCCCCTTGCGCGCGAGACGCCCACGCGCACGGCTAATCGGTGGAAAGCCATGATCGCCAGCGCCGTGAAGCTGATCGACTGCGCGACGTGGATCCAGAACCGCGCGGGCCTTCTCGAAGAGTCCTGCTCCACGGTCCCTTGTCGGGAGTGGCGCCGTAACGGCGTTGCTACTTTACCGCTGCCATTCCTTTCTGCTCCGCTTCGATCGCAGCCTTGATAGCCTCATACATCTGGTTGTAGCCAGTGCAGCGGCATAGGTTACCGCTCAGGGCGGCGCGCGCTTCTTCTTCGCTGGGGTACGGATTCTCGGCCAACAGGTGCTTCACGGTCATGATGAAGCCCGGCGTGCAGTAGCCGCACTGCGCGCCTCCCCAATCTCCATAGGCTTTCTGAATGGCTGCGAGGCCGCCGTGCTCGCTAACACCTTCGACAGTCGTAATCTCCTGTCCTTCGCAGCTTGCCGCCAGGAGCGTGCACGAAAGCATGGGAATGCCATCTACCAGCACCGTGCAGGCACCGCAGGACGAGTCATCGCAGCCCCGCTTGGATCCGGTGAGCTGAAGATCCTGCCGTAACATGTCCAACAACAACTTGTTGGCTTCGATCGCCAGTTCGTGCGAGCGGCCGTTGACACGAAGCTCTATGAGTTCTTTTTTCATCGCAAGGCCGTCAACTTTCAGCCATCAGCTCCCGGTCGCCCCAGCCTTCGCGCTTGCTGAAGGCTGACAGTTGATGGCTGATACTTCTTTCAATATAGTGGCACCTTCGGATCCACCATGCGCGCCCAACCGTCGATGCCACCACGCATCGACTGCACGTTTTCGAATCCTTGCTGGCGCAGCCAGCTGGTGACACTCAGGGAACGCACGCCGTGATGGCACACCACCACGATGTGGTCGTCTGAATCGAGGTCCTGATGCGCGCGCGTCGGGACATCGCCCATGGGCATCTGCTTGCTGCCCTCGATACGCGCCTTCTCCCACTCCCATGGCTCGCGGACGTCGAGCAAAGTGAATTTCTCGCCGCGCTTGAGCATGGCTTTTACTTGTCCGGCACTGATCTCGAAATCCATGATCAGATCCTTGCTATTTACTCGCTTGTCCTTACAGCGTTCTAACGAACTGAATGCACAGATCCGTCGCTGCGCTCCGCGAAGCCGTACCCTCCTCTAATATCCATAGTCTGTCGAGGCCGCATACGCGTGTTGCTTCACACCCAATTCCTCCACTCGGCACGCCCCCAATTGATTCATGTACGCGCGGCGATCCTCCACGCCGTATACCCAGCGTTCCAGCCAAGCTTCGCTGTCCGCGCTAGCCTTTGTCTGATCGTGGTACTGGCGGAAAAATGCGTTATCTCGTTTGTAACATCCCTGCACGGGTGAAGGATGCGCTCCATACGGGCACTCCACAATTGCGTTCACTAAAAATCCTGGAATAACAGTCCGATTGGGGTCGCTGGCGATGACCTCTGGTTCAACGATCTCCTCCGCCACCACAATAACTCGCTTGGCAGCCCGGACGCTCTCGAGCATCACGCCGAAATTGCCCCAGCAGTGCGCGTTACCGTCGCGGTCAGAGCGCTGCACGTGAACGATGGTCACATCTGGGTTTAAGGCGCGCACCGCCCACAGCGGCTCTTTGTGTGCAAAGGGTGAAAAAATCGGGGAGAAAAAGTGGTTCCCTTTTGTGATGTCGCTGCCTAGAGCCGTGCGTGTCGGAAGAAAAGGCACGCCCATGGCTCCCGCTTGCAACGCCAGCGCAACTGAGAAATTGGTGAGATTAAAAACCTTCATCCCGTCCTGTTCCACAGCGCGGCGAAAGTTGTACGCCGATCCCATCATCACGTTGCCCACCCAGGCGGCGATCACTTCTTTGACGCAACCGGCGCCAATCAACTGATCAAACAGAATGTCAGAGATCGGGCCGATCAGAGTGAGGTCCCGCTTTTTTTGGCGGATGATCTCGTGTCCGGCGGCAAATGGAATCATCTGCTCCAATTGCAAGCCGAGTGCGACGCTGGCACCGTCGGCCACGAGGTCGGCGATCGCAGAACGCATTGTGAGGAGCTTAGACATGAACTAGCCGCTATCGCGGTCTTTAAGACCGCGTCCCGACGAAAAAACCAGCACTAAACTCACTATCGCCGCGAGCGCCCACAGCAGCGCTGCAACTTCTCTGGCGTCGCGAGCAACGCGCTCCGTCACAGCGCCCCACGCAGCGAGCATGAATCCCAGCGCGAAATTCGCCAACACAAGTCCAAAGAAGATACGCTCACGCAGACAGCGAGTCTCAACCAGCAGGCCGGTCATGAGCAGCACCCAGACCGCGTATGTGACGATCGACCAGTTATCACGCGGCCAGTCGAACTCACCGCGGTGCACTCGGGCAAAAGATATGTAGGCGAAATAGGAAGAAGCCAAGAGTCCTGCGAGTCCCCAGAACGGTATGCCGCACATCAGGTGCGCCGATCGGGGACGTGGCTTCTTCGCCGCCGGAGCTATTTGCCCTTCCACTTGGGCTCCCGCTTTTCGAGGAATGCCTTGATACCCTCGTGCGCATCCTCGGTCTGCATCAGTTGTTCAAGATAGATCCTTTCTGCCCGTGCCAAGCCTTTGTCGAAGTGAATCGAATCCCAGGCATAGATCGCTTGTTTCGCAACCGCCAATGCTGCGGGACTGAGCTCGAGCAATTGTTTCACCGATTTTTGCACTTCAGCTTCCAGTTGGCCTTCCGGCACAGCGCGATTTGCCAATCCCCTGCTAGCTGCCTCATTTCCGGAGATGGACCGCCCGGTCAGAATCAGCTCCGCCGCGTTCTTTTGCCCGATAATCGCGGCCAATGCCGTGCACGCTACCGGCGGATAGCATCCCAATTTGATTTCTGGGAACCCCCACTCGGCTGGCTCGGCCGTATACACGAGATCACATAGCATCGCTAACTCGGCACCGCCTCCCAAACAGTGCCCGTGCACCGCGGCGATCGTCACCTTTTTCGTGTTTACCAGCGCATTGATGATCGCGTGAAATTTCGCGAGCATCGTCTGGATCTTGTCAGGCGTGTGGGCCGCGACATCCACACCGGCAGAAAAGGCCTTACCCGAACCCGCCAGCACGACGACCGGTATGTCGTGATGCGACTCTATTTCTGCCAGCGCCTGTGAGAGTTCCTCCATCATGGGAATGTCGATGATATTTAGCGGGGAGTTCCGCAGAGAGATGCACGCGACGGGCGACTGAAGATCCAGAGTTATCCGGGAGTATCTCGTTATTGTTTGGGTTGCCATATCTCAGTCAGAAATCCGCGGACGAGGACGCCCGCCCCACTTTGTCCAGAATCCTTCTTTGTCGTACTCGCGGATTGCCCTCAGCTCGGCCGCACTCGGCTCTGGAGTCTGTATCAGATCTTTGCCGACGCGCAGCTTCCAGCCTGTGTTCGCCAACACGTCATCCAATTCAATTCCGGGATGAAGCGATGACAAGTACGCTTCCCCGTCTTCTGCGAATCGCAGCACGGCCTTTGTCGTGATCACTGCCGACGGACCACCCTGCGTCAATCCAACTCGCTTCCGCCAGTCGTGACCCTCGCCATTACCAGGACTCGTGATATATAAAACCCGTTCAGGCAGGCGCTCCTTGCTGTGTTCGAGAAGCACCACAAAGCGTTGCGCGAGCGAAGCAATATCACATGCGCCGCCTGAGCCGGGCAAACGCACCAAGCCTTTCGGACCCCGCACTTCAGTCGAGTTCAGATTGCCAAAGCGGTCCACCTCGGCCGCACCCAAGAAACCCAGATGAACGCGTCCGGATTGCAACAGGCTCATCACGCCCAGCATATCGAGGCATTGTGTCGCGCCAAGAATATTGGGTGGATCGGCCATGGTGTAGATCAGCTGGGAAGCGGGCGTAGAGCGGATGACGCCGTTTTCGAATATGCCAATCGCGCTTGGAGCGTGCGTCTTTTTTGCCACTACGAACGCAATAAGCGGTAGCCGCATGCCAACGAAGACGATTTCGCCATCGCGGATTTCACGTGCCGCGCTGGCCACCGTGAGTTCGCCCGGAGTATAGACCTGGGCCTCAGCGGTCCGTGGAGTCCTATTCGAAATGTCAGTCGCCGGAGTAGTGATCATGCTTTGCGGGACAAATCCAGTTCAAAAAGGCATACACAACAGAGGCCACAGAGGAAGACAGAGAACCACGCTCACCAAGTCGATGCTTTCTATGCTGTTTCTCCGTGGCTCCGTGTCTCTGCTGCGAAAAGATTTCCATTTACAGGTTAATGGCCGACTTGCGTGGCTCGCCGATCGTCGCCAAGGGATCGCGCCCCCCCTCTTTGGGCACAATCCACTTCTTTTCGTTGGCGATAATTTCGAGCAGCAGCTTTCTATCTTCCGCGCTCGGCATGTATTCCTTCAGGTGCTCCTCGTAGGCCTTGTCGTCGAGCGGTTCGCCTGTTTTTGCATGGAACTTCTGTCTCGCGTAGCGTCCGATAGCCCGATTGAACTTGATATCGGGCGCGTACAGCATCGGTTCGCCCGGCTTCAGCACGCTGTTGAAGCGCTCAATCAAGCCAGCGACCTCGTCGTGGTAAAGATTGCGGTTGTAGTCATTCAGGTCATCGAGCTTCGCATCCTGCGCGTTCTTTGGCTCGTCGTAACGGCCCTTAATGCCCCAGACGTAAGCCCAATGCGCCGACGACGAGTTGTCAGTGCCGAACAAGTCGTAGGAACTTGAGATCCATTTATTGAGGTATTTCTGAATTAGCCAGGCCGGAATCACGCCCGCCTCTACAATCCGGCGGAGGCCATCATTGCCCGTACCCATGTGAAAGGCTTCTTCGCGCAGCATGTACGACATGGAGCGGCCAAGCGGCGCGAACGCCGAGTACTTGAGCATCTGCAACTGAAACTTGCCGTCACGGTCAACAAAATCGGTGTAGGTGAAAAAATCCATCCAATTGTCAACGTCCACGTTGAAGGCGCCAAGCAGGCGTTTATTTTCAAACGCGCGGCGCTCCAGCATCTTCTGTGCCTCGACCTTGCCTGAGTAGCCGAAATGATCGAGCAGCAGAGCGCACATTTGCCAGCCGTGCCGCATCTCTTCAATCATCACGCGGGTGAGTGCCCTTCGGTCCCAATCTGTAGGCGCCGCCTCGAACAGATGCCGCTGCTGCTCGACACTGGCGAACTCAGTATCGCCCTGATAGACAATCAGGTTCATAAGTGCATCACGCATCTGCTGCGTGGGCACCTGACGAAGGTTCTCCCACTTTCGGCGGCCTTTGAAGGCGCCAAACTGTATTTCTTCAGTCTCAATATTGCCGTACAGAGTATCGAACTTGAAGCTGGCCATCTCGTCGCGGTTGACGCCGATTTCCCTGCGCCACTCGTCGAACAAGCCGACCCAGTCACTGAAGGTTCCGATTCTGGCAACTTTTCCTGGCATAATCTCAAACCCTCTAAGCTACCAAGGGCACGAAGCTATATGAAGAAATTCTTCTCTCCTTCATCTTTTGCGTTCCTTCGTGCGCCTTCGTGTCTGTGGTATCCATCCCTACCCCATGTTCAACCACACGGTTTTCACCTCGGTATAGTGGTCCAAGGCGTGCATGCCCAGCTCACGGCCGAATCCGGAGCTTTTGTAGCCACCGAAAGGCAGCGCCGCATCCATCAACCCGTACGTATTGATCCACACCGTGCCCGCTTTCAGCCGGCGCGATACGCTGTGGGCTTTCTTGATGTCACGGGTCCAGACCGCGGCCGCCAGCCCATACTGATTACGGTTGGCCAGATCCACGACCTGGTCGATGTCGTCGAAGCTGAGCGTGGCCAGCACCGGACCGAAAATTTCTTCCTGCGCGATCCTCATGTCGTTGGTGACTTCACCGAAGATGGTGGGCTCGAGGAAAAAGCCTTTACCGCCGTCCACCGCCACGCGATTTCCTCCGGCGATCAGCTTGGCCCCTTCCTTCTTCCCCGCCTCGATGTAGCTCAGGACGGTCTGCATCTGCTCCTGGCTGACGATTGCCCCCATGCGCGTCTTGGGATCCAATGGATCGGCAGGCTGCATCTTCTTGGCGCGCGTGACCAGCTTCTCCAGGAACTCATTCTGCACTTTGCTTTCTACGAATAGCCTTGATCCCGCGTTGCAGACCTCACCTTTGCCATAAAAAATGCCAGTAATGGCCCCCTTTACTGCGTTATCAATATCGGAATCGGCAAAGACGATGTTGGGCGATTTCCCGCCCAACTCGAGCGTAACGCGCTTCATGGTGTCGGCTGCGCTGCGCATGATCTCTTTGCCGACCGCTGTTGATCCCGTAAAGGCGATCTTGTCGATTCCCGGGTGGCGCACAATCGCTCTTCCAACTTCAGCGCTGCCGGTTACGATGTTCAACACACCAGCGGGCACACCCGCTTCTAGCGCCAATTCTCCGAATCGCAGCGTGGTCAGCGGGGTAAGACTGGCGGGCTTCCACACAATCGTGTTGCCGCAGGCTAACGCCGGACCGACCTTCCACGAGGCCAGCAGCAGCGGGAAGTTCCAGGGAACGATCAGTCCCACGACACCGACCGGCTCGCGCAGGGTATACGTGAAAGCCGTCTCGAACGTGTTGACTGTCTCACCGTGGATTTTCGTCGCCCAGCCCGCGTAATAGCGCAGGACGTCGATCACCATCGGCATATCGACATAGCGGGACTCGAAAATCGGCTTGCCATTGTCGAGGGTTTCAAGCTCGGCAAGTTGGTCAATGTTCTTTTCGACGAGGTCCGCCAACCGCCAGATGAGGCGTCCGCGCTCGCTGGCCGACATCTTGCGCCAAGGCCCACCGCGATCTTCAAAGGCGCGACGAGCGGCCTGCACCGCCCGGTCGACATCCTCGCGCGAAGCTTCGACAACCTGGGTCAGCACTTCACCCGTAGCCGGATTGATGGTGTCGAACTTCTTTGAGCCATCAACCCACTGGCCGTCGATGAGAAGCCTACCGGGTTCGATTTGTACCTTCGTAGCCGTAATCATCTTCTTCTCCAACCAAGAAGAATCGCCGAAGTCCTTCGTGTACCCTAGTGACCTTCGTGGTTATGGTCTTCAAAACGTTCCTGTGTCACTACGCAGTTGTGACACTCCTTCCAAGCCGTCACTTCGCTTTGAACGTCGCAGGGCGTTTCTCCACGTAGGCCGCCAGCCCTTCTTTCGCGTCTTCACTCTGGAAGAGCAACTGCTGGTTCTCGCGTTCAACGGCGAGAGCGGACTCCATCGGGATCTCCCAACCGGTCTGCACCGCACGCTTGATCCGCCCCACAGCCTTCGCGGCCTTGTTCGGCGGACAGAATTGGCGCGCGTACTCCATGATGTTCTCCATGAAGCCGTCGCGATCGAAGATATCGTTGATGATTCCCAATTCTTTCGCCTCCTCGAACGAGAAAGTGTTGCCGGTGACCATCAGCTCAATTGCTTTGCTCTTGCCGACCAGGCGCGACAGCCGCTGTGTACCCCCGGTGCCGGGCAGCACGCCCAGATTGACCTCGGGCAATCCAATCTTCCCGGCATCCTGGCGCGCTATCCGGATATCTGCCGCCATGGCAATCTCGAGACCGCCGCCCACGCAATGTCCGTTAATCGCCGCGATCACCAGCTTGGGTGTGTGCTCCAGGCGTAGCAGGGTTTCATTCGCGTGCAGGCAGAAGTAATACTTGAAGGTCGGATCGACGCTGGCCAGCATCTTGATATTTGCGCCGGCGGAAAAGAATTTGTCGCCCGCGCCCGTCAGCACGATCACGTGAGCGTCGTTTTCCATGCGCGCTTGGAGGATGGCATCGTCCAGCTGGCGATTCATTTCGTAGGTGTAAGTGTTGGCCGGTGGATCGTTCATCTCGATCACGGCGACGCCGGCATCAGTGCGGTAATTGATCAGTTGCTTCGTGGTCTCGCCGCTTACCGGCTGGGTGGTCGTAGACATGCTCCACACTCCTTTTTCACTCAACGTTGAAGTAGCGTAACGTCCTGAAATCTCGTCCAACTCTCGAAATGTCAATCTCAAACTTTGTCATTCCGAGAAGGCTTCAGCCCTCGAGGAATCTGCTTTTCGCGAGACCCGGGAAGAGCCGAATCAATCCCTTTACCCCTTCCTCCTCGTCCCTCTCTGTCCGCCCGTGCAAATGCCCCGCAGAAAAATGTCTCCCATGTCCCGCGCCAGTTCGTTCGCATCTGCGTCGACCCGTGGCTTGTACCAGGTATAAATCCAGTTCATCATGCCGAACAAGCTGAGCACCGCGATGCGGCTGTTAAATTCTAGTCCCTTCGCGGCTTTGAATTCGTCCATTAGATCCAGGCAGATGTGGTAATACTCCCGCTTGATGGCGGCGATCTCCGCACCGAACCCATTCTTAAGCGCATCGTCCTCATGGGAGAGCACTTTCATCGCCTTCTGGTTGGACAAAAAGTATTCCAGGTGATTGCCGATGAAAATGCGAATCCGCTGCTCAGGCTGGTTCGCGTCTTTGAGCCGCTCCTTTAACCGCGTGACGATCGTGCTGAAAGTGTGTTTCTGGATGAGATAGAGCAGCCGTTCCTTGGATTCGAAGTAGTAATAGAGACCCGCCAGCGACATCCCGCTGGCCCGGGATAGGTCGCGCATGGACGCACCCTCGTATCCTCTTTCGTAAAATACTTCAATGGCATGTTCGAGGATCTCGGCCAGGCGGCGGTCGAAGCGCGTCTCGGGATGTGCAGCGCCGGGCATGCGCCGCCGGACGGAAACCTGCGAAGTTGTAGACAAAGCTGCCATGGTTCGAACGTTCGTTCTAATGTTAGCGCGGACTGGGCAATGCGACAATAGCTGAATTTTCACGACCAGGGGAGTCTGTTCATCCAGCCGCTTCGTAAGCGCGGCTTAGCCACTCGAGCGCGGACCGGATGTCGTCATTGGAGCTCATTTCAAAGCTCCACCAGCAGGCTTTCATATCAGCAAAGCGGATGTGAGGGTCACGCTGAGCAATCCTCCGTATTCGAGGACTGGGCGATTTCAGTTTGAGGCCGAGCGAGTTAGGAAAGTCCATGCAACGGGTGCGGGGCAGCACGGCAAAGATTCTCTTCCCCCGATACAATGCCATCATCCCGAACATTGGGCGGGTTATGACGTGCGGCCAAGTGGTTACTTCACTGGCCAAAGCCGCCGACCAAGCCTTCATCTCCTCTGAAATCTTGGGCAGGTCAGGACGTGGGCGCTTCTCTCGCCTCATTGTTTCGGTTGCATCGGGACGGGCCGGGTAACGGGCGGTTCTTGGGTGACGACCCGCTCGACCAGCATGATCTTCTTGATTTGATTGCGATCATAAGTTCGGTCGCTGCCGTCTACACGCACTACCACTGTGGTCAGGGAAAGGGACACCACATCCCCCAGCAAGACGGTCCCATCTTGCAGTTCCACAGTGTCCCGGGACAGTCCTCCGAGTTCGAAGCTGATACTGCCCCCGGGAAGTTCGTCTTGCGTGATCTCCACCGGTGTGCTGCCAGTCGCGTAGCCTTGCTTGCTGAATTCAAGACTGTGAGTGCCCACAGTGAGATCTACAATCCTTGGAGTACCCCCTCGTCGTGACCATCCACTTTCAAATTGGCTCCGGGCGGTACGGAGATCACTTTTACGGAGATCGTCCTCAGCGAGGTAGGTACGCCCGCTGCGTCGTTTCGGGCGGTCAGATTAAGCGACGCAGGAATACCGACCGATCTAAACTGGAACGGGATCTTGACCTGTTGCCCGATACCTAAGTCGCTTACATTCAACACTCCATCGCCGATCCGGACCTTGCCCTTATCGACCAGGTAGACCGTAAATGACGCTCGTGGGATTGTCTTTCCTGACATGTTTTCCACGATGACTTCCGAGAAAAAACTGATTTGACCTGCATACGCCCCGACCTGCTGAAACTTGCCGAAGGTTAATTTCAACGTGAGTTTTTCGGCGCTCGGCCATAGCATGACTACACTTGGCTCCGGTTTGCTCTTCGCGGAGATTATAGAGACAGTCACCAGGAAGAAGACCAGAAGGACCAGGAGGAAATACTTCTTCATTTGCGCGTGAGTTTTACCACACAAAAATGCGGTCTGCAATGGAAACGTAGGGTTAATTCCTTATATCCGCCAGCAGCCGCTCTATCTCCGCTTTTGAATCTGCTGTCAACGGCAGAAGGGGCAGACGCGGTGGCCCTCCGAAGTAGCCATTGAAATCCATGGCATATTTCACTCCCGGAATGCTCAGTTCCCCAACTACGCGCTGTGCTGCGGTAGTAATCCGCTGCTGTTTAAGTCGCGCCAATTCGATGTCGCCTTCCTTCCAAGCCGTGTAAATCTCATAACAAGCGGTCGGTGCAGCATCCGCAAACGCGAGGATCGCGCCCACGGCGCCTACTTGTAACGAGGGTTCGAGTTTCTGGGCAGAACCGACCAGAATCTGGAATCCGACTTCTTTCTGCCGGGTCTTCATGCCGCCCACCACGGTCACGGCTGATGAGGAAGGCCTTGGAGACGATGAAGGCTTCGAAGAGCCCGCCAGCACTGCTACTGGCACCAATTCCCCGCCCTGAGCGGAGTTCTCAGCAGTCCCCTTGAGCATGCGCGGCGTAACCGCCTCGAAAGTCTCAGTTACCGCGGCAGCATGCTTCACGTGGCGCGTGCCTTCCACCATCTTGCGGACCTTCTCAACATCACCACTTGATTCCTTGATGCCGATGAGGTTGGGATGATCGGCAAGCTCAACCACCACTTCGGCTGGGATGTCGTACCCAGTGGCCTGGGGAAAGTTATAGATGATAACGGGTAGCGGTGAGCGATCGGCCACGGTGCGGTAGAACGCCACCATGTTCGCCGGCTTCATCTGCCCCTTGTAGTAGTGCGGCGTGCGCACCATAGCGACGTCATAGCCCAGAGCGGCCGAGTTCTCGGTTAGCTTCAGTGTTTCAACGGCGGATTCAAGGCCTGTCCCGGCGACGAGGACTTTGTGGTTCGCCGTGGCAGCGCGCGCAGTCTTCAGGACCTCGCGCCGTTCTTCATCCGACAGCATGACAGCTTCGCCGGTCGAGCCCAGAACAACGATGCCGGCCACCGGCGTTTTTGAATAGCGCTCGACATTGTGTTCAAGCTTTTTGAAATAGATTTTGCCGTCGGAATAATCGGAATAAAAGGGCGTCGTGATGGGAGGAAAGATACCGTGGAGAAGCATGGGTCTTCAGCCTCTAGCTCATAGCACCTCGCTCTCAGCTTATCAGGTCCGTTTTCGAAATTGCCAGAAGCAGGTAACTTATCGCCTCGCCGCCAGCCGCTCCGCGTGTAGTTGCTGCAGCGCCTGCACCCGCAGCTCTCCGCTTTGCAGCGCAGCGATTCCTTCAGCCGCGGCCCGTGCGGCAGAGAGTGTCGTGATAGTTGGAATGTGGCCCGTGACTGCGGCCCGCCGGATTGCTTTCTCATCGAACCAGGGCTCCAGGCCGTGTGGCGTATTGATGATTAACTGGATGCGCTCGCCTTTGATCAGATCCACCACGTTAGGCCGGCCTTCTTTCACTTTGTACACCCGGTCGGTCGTTAGCCCAGCCGCTTCCAGCACATCGGCGGTTCCGGCCGTCGCCACCAGCTTGAACCCCATATCAGCGAAGCGCCTGGCTAAATCTGCCACCTGGGGCTTGTCATGGTCGGTGACACTGATGAAGACCGTCCCCGCGGTGGGCAGCTTCTGACCGGCTGCGATTTGTGCTTTGGCGAATGCTTCACCAAAATTGTCCGCCACGCCCATGACTTC
>WNFB01000830.1_pt1 | contig 35829 bp, 34 predicted proteins | sample 5400501 | NCBI WGS metagenome assembly WNFB01 (sample SAMN13153341, study PRJNA577476) | soil metagenome | isolation source: 200 cm saprolite under Douglas fir tree site 2 hole 1 | place: USA:California | collected 2015-04-18
GGCATTGACATCCTGCACGGTGAAAAAGTTGTGTGCCAATGTTTGCCCGCCACCCTGCCGAGAAATGGCAGCACCGAGGTGAATCGCAGGATTCTTGTCGAGGCCGATGGCGAACTGCTGGGCACACTCCCGGCCGAGATCACCCTCGTACCCGATGCATTGACTTTGCTGGTGCCCTGACATTTTGCATCCACGCCTCCGCACAGATGTCTAATAAACGACGACATCTGTTTACCTATGACTCCGTGGTGAGACAAGACCTTCGGACTACTTGGAACCCATCACTCATCTCCTGACTGGTGCCTGCCTGGGTCGCGCAGGGCTGAATCGTAGGACGGCGCTGGCCACGGCTACGCTCACGCTGGCGGCGGAAGCTCCCGACATCGATGTATTCGGAAACCTCTGCGGCCCCGTCTTCGGATTCGCCCATCATCGCGGTTTTACCCATTCATTGCTTGGTGTGCCCATCGTGGCGGTGCTCGTGGTCGGTGTTATCTATCTGGTGTGGCATCTGCGCGGACGCAAGATAAAAGATTCCGCCCTGCCGCCACGCTGGGGAGTGCTGTTTCTTTACGCCTGTTTGGCCGGCTTCACTCATATCCTGCTCGATTTCACCAATGCTTACGGAGTGCGCCCCTTCTGGCCGTTTTCGGAGAGATGGTATTCGTGGAGCATCGTTTCCATAGTTGAGCCAATCATTCTGGGACTGCTACTACTAGGTCTGCTGCTGCCCGGACTTTTCTCTTTGATCAACGAAGAAATCGGGGCACGCGGCAAGGGTCCTCAGGGACGTCTGGCAGCGATAGTGGCCATTTTAGGCGTGATATTGCTGTGGGGAGTACGTGATTACGAACATCGCCGCGCGATTAACGCTCTGGAAGCGCGCCTCTACGAGGGTGCCGATCCCGTGCGGGTCTCCGCCTATGCGATGTGGGGCAATCCTTTTCGCTGGCACGGCGTAGTCGAAACCCAGAATTTCTTCGCGAGCATGTTGGTGGATTCGTCAGTCCCCGATGTAGATCCAGGGGGGCACATGCGCATCCGCTACAAGCCAGAAGAAACGCCGGTGACATTAGCGGCTAAGCGATCGTATCTAGGGCGTGTGTACCTCGATTGGGCGGAATATCCGATTACGGAGACGGAGCAACTTCCTCGAGGCTACATCGTTCGATTCCGCGATTTGCGATATGACGACCCGGAACGAGAGCGGCGCTCGCCGCTGGCTGCGGGTGTTGAGCTGGATCAGAATCTGAACGTAGTAGCGGAGATATTCGGCTGGCGTAGGGGTCGCTTTGCGCCCGAAGGCGGGAAACGTAGTGGAGGACAGTAGCGCCACAACTTGACGCCGCCGCTCGCCCGCGCCACAATCGTGGTTGCTGATGACAACGAGGTAATCATGCTGGCTTACGTATTCGTGCTCTTTGCTGTAGCAGTTCGCTTCCTGCCCCACCCGCTATCTTTTACGCCAGTGGGCGCGTCGCTCCTGTTCTTCGGCGCACGTGGTTCGCGCCGCCAAATCTGGGTGCCGCTGCTGCTGCTGGCGGCCTCAGACGTAATCCTGACCAAAGTGATCTATGCCTACCCGTTCTCCTGGGATCATTTTGTGACTTGGGCGTGGTACGCGGCGATTTTGTGCCTAGGCACGAAGCTAGATCGGAACCCGCGTGCTTTGCCGGTGCTAGGAGCGGCGTTGGCCAGCTCGGTTTCATTCTTTCTGGTCAGCAATTTTGCCGCATGGGCGGCTTGGATAGATACGTACCCAAGAAATCTGAGCGGCGTGATAATGTCCTACGCGGCGGGCCTGCCGTTCTTCCGCCGTGGTCTCGAAGGAGACCTTCTGTTCACGGCTGCAATGTTCGCGACACCGGCAGCACTCCGTGCCATATCGGCTGCTTTGAACAAAACGGCTGATGGCAGCACGCCTGTGTAGGCGCGAGTCGAAAGAATTCGCGGGAGAGGTACCCGCGCCACAACAATCCGATCCGCGGAGTTTCGGTCGGAGGTACCGCCTTAGGGCTGCCATGCGTACGCGAGCTGTGGTCCCGGCGGCAATGCCCCTCACATACTCTCTAGGCGCTTCAGACGCGTTGTTCTTTGTCACTGGTCTGCGTCGTGACGATGATCTGCGGCGCAAGAAATTACAGTGGTATATTCCCGTGCTTCTTTGGTGGGTTCTTGTCCCGTTTGGTTTCCAGCACCTCCAGTGCCTGGATCAGTTTCTTACGCGTTTCTCGTGGTTGGATGACCGCATCCACAAAGCCCCGTTCCGCGGCCACATAAGGATTGGCAAAGCGATCCCGAAATTCTTCAATTTTGCGCTGGCGTACTTCTTCCCGGTTCGCGGCGCGTTCTAATTCCCGTTTGTAAACGATATCCACTGCGCCCTCGGGTCCCATGACGGCGATTTCGGCGGTAGGCCAGGCGTAGTTGACGTCGGTGCGAATGTGCTTGGACGCCATTACGCAATACGCGCCGCCGTAAGCTTTTCGCGTGATCACGGTCACTTTCGGCACGGTGGCTTCGGCGAAGGCGTAGAGCAGCTTGGCGCCGTGCTTGATGATTCCGCCGTACTCCTGATTTGTGCCTGGTAAGAATCCCGGTACATCTTCAAACGTCAGCAGCGGGATGTTGAAGCAGTCGCAGAAGCGCACGAAGCGAGCGCCTTTGATCGATGCATTGATGTCGAGCGTACCAGCTAGAAACGCAGGCTGATTGGCGACGATGCCCGCAGAACGGCCGTTCAGGCGCGCGAATCCCACGACGATATTCCTGGCATAATGCTCGTGGATTTCGAAGAAGTAGCCATCGTCCACTACTGCATGTATGACGTCCTTGATGTCGTAGGGGAGGTTCGACTGATCGGGGACTATCTTGTCCAGTGCGGCTTCTGCCCGGTCGATCGCGTCGGTGCAAGCGCGGCGCGGCGGGTCATCGAGATTGTTCGAGGGAATAAAGCTGAGCAGCTCGCGAATCATGGAGAGGCATTCAGCATCGTCGCGTGCGATGAAGTGTGCTACACCTGACGCTTCGTTGTGGGTCATCGCGCCGCCAAGCTGGTCCTTGGTGACGTCCTCGTGAGTGACGGTTTTTATCACGTCGGGGCCGGTGATGAACATGTAGGACGTCTTGTCCACCATGAGGATGAAATCGGTGATGGCGGGCGAGTAGACGGCGCCTCCCGCGCAGGGGCCCATAATGGCTGAAATCTGTGGCACCACACCGCTATATAGCGTGTTGCGCAAGAAAATGTCGGCGTAGCCGGCCAGGGACATTACGCCTTCCTGGATGCGAGCGCCGCCGGAATCATTGAGACCAAGCACGGGCGCGCCCATCTTGGCCGCGAGGTCCATAATCTTGACAATCTTGCCGGCATTGGCTTCGGAGAGTGATCCACCGAAGACGGTGAAGTCCTGGGCGAAAACAAAGACCAAACGGCCCTCGATTCGACCGTAGCCGGTGATGAAGCCGTCGCCGTAGTACTTCTGTTCGGCCATACCGAAATCGTTGCATCGATGCGTAACCAGCTTGTCCGTTTCTTCAAAAGTGCCCTCGTCGAGCAGGAAGTCGATTCGCTCGCGAGCCGACATCTTGCCTGCCGTGTGCTGCTTTTCGCGGCGTTGCGCGCCGCCGCCTTCTTCGGCCAAGTGGTCGCGCTTTTTCAGTTCTTCCAACTTTTGTTCGAGTTTCATGGCGGGGAGATTATAGCGTGGAGCCGAGTTGTGCTCGTCATAGATGGGCGAGGGCGCGCGTTCCTGGACAACGTGCCGAGCTGCGCTCGGCCACCCTGACGAGGGCGTCTGGGCCTGCGTGGACTGCGCTACTCCATGCTCGAGCCCATCGGCTGGTACTTGTATTTCTTGCCGTCAAAAAAAATGACCGATGTGGCGCCTCCGGCGCTGGCTTCTTCCGCATAGATCGCCATCACCGGCTTTTTCCGGATCATCAATTTCCTGACGGAGAGTTGCTTGTATGGCAGGTTGATGATCACAAATTTTGACTTCGGAGTCTCTGAGCGCCAGGCTTCCGTGCCGGCCCCGTGAATGATAAGCAGAACCAGGCTGCGATACTGGGGATCCTCAGCGCCAAACTGCGTTGTGATCTTGGGATCGCCAAAGCCGTAAAAGCTGTCGTAAGGATCAAGCACTTTATAGCTATGCTCGGCCTGGTCCATAAGCGGGTTCTTGCAGCGCGCCGCGATCACCACGTCCTCGATGCCGTCGCCGTCCAGATCAGCGGTCAAGGGCGGAAATGATGGCATGAGGGTGAACTCTGAGCCAAACCGTTTTTTGACGAACTCGCTGCTCACCGCCGGGGAAGAGGGCGTTTTTTCCTGTGCGCTCGGTTGCTGGGTTGCTGAGGCAAGAGTCACTACAAGGAAAAGCCCTGTGAGACCAATTAAGCGGTGCAATGCCATGAAGCTACTTTAGTCCCGTCCGGCTCTGGAGACCAGAGACTAGGGAGGTAACAGAGGCATGGGCCGACACGGTCAGTATCGAAACAGATCGGCTGTCGACTTGAGCAGCTGATAGGGGCTAACACAGCCCAGACAAATGAACTTCTACGGCGCCGCTACTCATACTCTGAAGTGTTCCCAACCTTCCGGAAGCAGGTCCCTGCCAACACCGTTCTTGTCGATCAAAATGACCCGCTTCGGTTTCGTGATCTCGCCGATTAGAGTGATTGGCACTCCGGAAATCTTCTCGGGAATTCTTCGAGTTCGTGGAACAGTGAAGAGCAACTCGTAATCTCCGCCGCCGTGCAGAACGAAACGGAGTTCGACTTCACGAGGCGGTTTGCCCATAGTAGCTCGCGGGATCGCTTCGCTTCGAATTTCGGCTCCAACGCCGCTCTCTTCACAGATATGGGCAAGGTCGGTGGAGAGACCGTCGCTGAGATCGATCATTGCCGACGCGAAGCGTTTTTCGCGCAGGATGCGGCCGAGTTTGATCCGGGGTATGGGATAGAAATGGTGGGACAAAGCTTTGGGGTGACGCTTCTTCTTTGGGCTGTGCAGCAACTGCTCTATTGTCGCGGCGGAGCCCCCAAGCTGACCACTGACGTAGATGTGATCTCCGGGACGAGCGCCAGAACGCAGAATTGCCTTACTTTTCGGCACTGATCCAAGTACCACGATATCAGCCAGAATTCCGTCGCGAGATTCCGCCATATCACCTCCGGCCAGAGTGACACCGAAGTCGTTCCCGAGCTGTAGCAGTCCTCTAAGAAACCGATCTACCCAACTCTGCCGAAACTTGCGCGGCAAAGCCAATGAGAGAAATGCCGCAATCGGTTCACCCCCCATGGCGGCAATGTCGCTGAGACCTCGTGTGAGGCAGCGATGTCCGACCACCTCAGGCGGGTGCCAGTCGCGGCGAAAGTGAATTCCTTCAAGCGAGAAGTCGGTTGTAATAAGTGCTTCATGGCGTGGCGGGAGCTGTAGAACGGCGCAGTCATCTCCAATGCCCGCGAGAATGTGGCGTGCGCGGCCCATCCGAGCTTGCTGACGGATCCGCTTAATCAAGGCTTTTTCAGTCAAGGGCAAACCGGAATCAATATATAGGAGTGGGCGGTATAAGGATTCGAGGGCTTCGCAGAAAGCTACTGCAATTACTTTCTCGGGCGACGCAACAGGGGACAATCGCATCCAAAACAGCCGTAAGGAGTCGCTCTGGTATTGTTCGCGACTGGCTCTCCGGTAACCAGCCAGAAGGACTATTGCCGATTACCCGGCATTGGTAATGCCTTGTAGCGTTGACAGGGGGAATCTAGTTTGTTACCGTCTTCAGGCTGTTCCAAACATATCTGGCCGAACTAAGTGCTGCATTCGCTATGAATTGCGGCGATCAGACTTAGATTTTATCCGGTTTCGGTAGGTGGTGGGCACGCATAAGTCTCATCCCAAAAAGGGAGCGTAGCCCGGAATTAGATCGTTTCAGGGTCGCTGAGTTCGGCAGAGTTGCCCTGAGAGGATCGATTCCGATTGCTAACGGAAGGGAATATTGCGTAAACATTTTTACATCCTTTTTGTCGCGCGCGGTGAGGACGGGCAGTTACGCAAGATTTCAATCCCTGTCCAATACCTGTACGTGTTCGTGGTAGGAGCGGCGATCGGGTTCCTGAGCCTTACAGGAATCGCAAGTTCGTATGTGCGGATGCTGCTGAAGGTGTCGCGTTTCAACGAGCTTCGGACGGAGAAGGAAGCGCTGAAGAACCGGTATTCCCGGTTGGAGCAGGTAGCTAAGGAAAAGGATATCGAAGTGGCATCGCTCGGCTCACTTGCGAGCGAGGTTTCTGCCCTATACGGATTGAAATCCGAACGTATGTTGGTGACTGCCTCCAGCGAAGACCTGAGAGACGCCCAGGTAAGTTCCTCCCTTGATCAGTTGTACGCGTTGAAAACTTCCGCGCTGAGTGGCGCTGCCACGATCGGCATCTCGCTCGGGCTCAGTCGGAACGTGACTACCGCCGATTGGCTGCGTGTTTCCGCGTCCCCGAACCTATGGCCAGTTGAAGGCCAAGTGACGGGTTCGTTTGGAGAGCGCATCGATCCATTCAACGGTGAAGGCGCGTTTCATTGCGGTGTAGATATTTCCGCCAGTTACGGCCAACCGGTGATCGCTACTGCCGATGGTGTTGTGATGTTCGCCGATTTCATGGGCGGATACGGACGCGAGGTCACGATTGACCATGGACACGGAATTTCCACACGCTACGGGCACCTGGCAAACTTCGCAGTGATTTCTGGACAGCAGGTACACCGTGGAGACATCATCGGCTACGTCGGACTTAGCGGCCGCAGCACTGGCCCTCACCTCCATTATGAAGTGCGCATCAACGACACTCCGGTGAACCCGCACAAATATCTCCGAGTCACTATGGCCCATACCGGCGGATTCGCGGCCGGGAGCTAGTCGGCGGTCGTTCGTCGCAGTCCTCGTTTGTTGTTTACCACTTTCCGTTCTGATCGGTCGATTTCAGTTTTCCTTTTAGAGAAACCTCTTTATGCCGATCTATGCTGAGCGGATGCCCGTATGCATGAGTGCACGAGACCCGACAGGTTCACGCCTGTGCGCACAGGGTGAAGGACTGTGTACGCTGCATTATTTTGGGTGGATTAAGGAACAAAGTTTTGGGTGACTAGCGACCAATGATCAGCGACAGATAACCGGTTCTACTGCCTCAGCCCCATCCAGTTTTCCGAAATCACCATGGAATTGCCCGGATTGTGGGGATCATATCGAACGGAGGTGGGCACGCCCAGGCGGCACGATTGCAGGTTGATCCACTGCCGCAAGTAGGTGACATCCTGCGATGCTTCGTACGAGACGCCGGCCACCTCGTACTTATAGATCAACATAGTTTGGACAGCATGGCTGTTGGAGGTCAATTCTTGCACGTCGATGACAGTGCCGTCGGTAATGCGACCGACCCGGTCGAGCCATTCGCGGCGGGCACGCTCAATTTCGACCGCAGTCTTGGGCTTTCGACGCAACAAGGTATAAGCAGCAAAGGCGATTGCTGTTCCGCCAAAAACGAGAGTGTAGATGCGAAGCGGGTGCATGACTGCCTGGAAAAGAAATAGCCGCGTGGATACAACGACCGATATCAGCATAAGCCCGAAAACGAAATTGCGGAAGAGGCTGGCGGGGTTACCAAGGTGGGCCGGAGCTCGTGTGGCAACAGCCTTCGATTCTTGCGCAATCTGTCGTTACTCGTCCACCACCGGATTGCGCAGCGTGCCAACCCCTTCGACTGTCACTTCTACGACATCTCCAGCGGCCAGCGGCGCGACACCCTGGGGCGTGCCGGTAGCAATCAAATCGCCCGGGTAAAGCGTCATCACCTCGGAGATGTGGCGGATTGCAACATCGAGCGGAAAGATGAAATCCCGCGTATTGCCCTGCTGCCTAAGCTCGCCGTTGACTCGAGTTTCCACGCCGGTGCCGGACCAAGGATCGATTTCGTCGCTCACCAGCGGACCCACGGGACAGAACGTGTCGAAGCCTTTGGCCCGAGTCCACTGTCCATCTTTGTTCTGCAGGTCGCGCGCAGTAACATCGTTCACGCAGGTGTAGCCGAGGATGTATTTACGAACATCTTCACCTGGACCGAGCTTGCGGCACGGGCGCCCGATGACAACTCCTAACTCACCTTCGTAATCTACGCGCTCGGAAATTCTTGGCCGACAGATATTTTCCCCTGCGCCCAGCAGCGAGGATGGCGGCTTAAGCAAAATCAGTGGCTCTTGCGGGACTTCGTTGCCCAGTTCGGCGGCATGTTCCCGGTAGTTGCGCCCGACGCACACGATCTTCGAAGGACGCACCGGCGCAAGCAGCTTGGCCTCGGCCAGCACGATGCGGTCCATGCGTTTGCTGGCCAGATCCTCCAGGTCTCCGCCGGCATCTTCGGGCGGGCTGAGCAGAAGACGAGTGATGTGTTCCGTTCCGGCGACGGACTCGACCAGGCCGTAATGCACCTGGCCGTTGAGTTGGAACCGGCAGTATTTCATGAGAACTTATCTAACCACAAAGAGTACGAAGGAACACAAAGGAATTGTCGATTTTCAATTGCCGGTTGCGGATTGTACCCCGGCTCCGTCACGCTGTTTGTTCTGCAATTGACAATTGGAAATTGAAAACCCTGGTGTCCCTTCGTGTTCGTTTTTTATTAACCTGTTAGGGTACCGCCTCGCTTGTCTCTTCCGAGCGCGCGCTCTCATTTCCGCGGAGATCGACCGCCGATACAGAATAAAAATATTTCCTACCCGAGGCCACGTTGCTGTCGCGGTACGCGGGCGTCTTCACCAGATCGGTGTTGATCTTCATCGCCTGACCGCTTTCTTCGCGGCGATAGACGATATAACCGGCGAGATCGGTGTCAGTATTCGGTGCCCAGATCAGGTCCACAAAGGGCTGCTGGCCGACTCCGGAAAACACTGCCTGAAGGCTGCTAGGCACGACAGGCGGGAAGATGTCATGGGCGAAGACTTTGATGGGGGACGTATCATCGCCTTCGACCTCGATGGGCGGATTATCGCCCAGGGAAACACGGGTGACGATTGTCGCACGGTAATCGTACGTCTTTTCCCAGGCGAAGCTGCGGTCCACGAGTCGAACTTCGGATTCGGTATCCAGCTGCAACTCGCCAACCAACGTCTCACTGCCAGAACGCTCCTCGCGACGGTAGACGCGATATAGATGGTTGATTTCAGGGACGTCGTGCGTGTCCGGCATTCCCATCGACGTAAGCAGGATGCCGTCCGCTGTGACCCGCGCTTTGAAATCATTAGGCGGCGGAAGAGTCGGCGCCGCGAGGACTTGCACCTGATTTGAAAGTCCGGCACCACGATTGTTGGTGTTCAACACCTCGACTCCATAGGTCACCATTGTCGTGGGGTTGTGCTGCTCCAATCCCGGCGGGAGTAGGTCCGTATAGTTGGACAGCAATTTTTGTGCGGTGGAAACATTTTTCTTTTGAGGCGTCGGGGTTGTCGTTGGCGGAGGAGCCTCCCCGACCGGCGTGCCACATTGGCTCATGATTGCATCCAGGCTGCGGCAGATTCGAGTCGGTCCCAAATGCCGGACAGATTGCCGATCAGTGGTTAAAACAGGCACACTCCAGGTGAGATACACCTTGTTGCCTTTGCGCGCAGCTCGGAGATCGGTCGGCGGCTTGGGGAGCTCGAGCGATGGCGGCATCGGCGCACCCGTGGAGGCACAGCCGGCTAACAAGGCGGTTGCTGCCAGGGCGGACAACGCGCCATAAACATGGCGGCGGAATTCCATGAAGCCGGATTATCAGCGTAACACGGAGGGATACGAGACAGGCACGGACACTGCAGGATCCTGAACACCACCTCGTTTGTACGTGAATCGAGGCGGCGTGCCCGCGCCCTCTCACATTGGAACTAAGCTGCCGCGGCAGTGATCTCGTCTTGCAGCAGGGACCGAATCTGTTCGCGGAGTTCCGGCGTATTCTCGTGACCATGGACCGTGGTTGCATGCAGAACTGCCAAATCCAACACCTCTTCCTCAGTGCCAGAAATGGCAAGGCTGCAGTTCTTCTCACTCGGAAAACGCCGGCAATCAATGATCTTGCGGGTTGCCATAGGAACCTCCTGTTCCGAAGATGCGGAAGCAATCTACATCGTAAACGGATAGGAATCAATGGGGGAAATGTGTCCGGGTGTCTCCGGTTGAGGGATCACCCTGCCAATTCCTTCACGGCTTCCCGAAAGACCCTAGTGTGGAGGTCGATGTCTTCAGCCGTGGTTGTCGGCGACATCAGCGCCATGTTGTGGAACGGCGTGAGTAGGATGCCGTGGTTCATCGCGTAAAGATGCATCAAGCGTTCGAGTTCGAAGTCCATGGCATCGTGGGCTTCAGTGCCGTTGCGCGGGCGATTCGGCGTGAACAGATATTCTGCTCGGCAACCCAAGCGGGTGACATGCCAGGGCAGAGTGAAGTCGGCGATGACTTTCTCCACCCCAGCCGACCAGCGCTCGGCCAGAGGGAACATGCGGTCAAAAGCTTCCTTCGTGAGGACTTTCGCCAGCGTAGCGCGCATAGCGGCGAGGGACAAGGCATTGCCAGCGAGTGTGCCGCCGATGCCGCCGGTGTCGCAGTCTTCGAGGTTTTGGTGCGCGGCGATTCGGTGCGATACCTCTTCAGTGAACCCATAAACGGCCCCAGGCACACCGCCTGCAATGGGCTTGCCGAACACCAAAAAATCCGGGTCAAGACTTTCGGCTCGTGTGTAGCCGCCGGGACCGGCGCAGATGGTGTGCGTTTCATCCATGATCAGCAGCGAGCCGTATTTGCGAGTCAGTTCGCGCAATGCGAGGTGATAGCCGGGCTCGGGATGCACAATGCCCACGTTCGTCATTACCGGTTCGGCCAGCACACAGGCGACATCTCCATACGCGAGCGCCTGCTCCAGCGCCTCGAGATCATTGAATTCGACGACGCGCGTCGTGACGGCAGGATCAAACGGCGGACCGACATTGCCGCGTCGAGCTTTCGAAACGCCATCTTTCCCTAGCGTGATGAAGCTCTCATCGACTGTGCCGTGATAGCACCAGTTGAAGACCAATATCTTCGGCCGTTTCGTGATCTGGCGCGCGAGACGGATGGAAAACCGGTTCGCATCCGTGGCCGTCAACGCGAATTGCCAATACGGCAGGCCGAAGCGCTTCTGCAACTCCTCACTGACCCAGATCGCATCTTCGCTCGGCAGCATAAGCGTGATGCCTCGCCGTACCTGCTGTTCAACTGCGGAGATGATGGCTGAGGGAGAGTGCCCGGTCATCGCTCCGGTGTCGCCGAGGCAGAAGTCGATGTAACGGTGCCCGTCGACGTCGAAAAAGTGGGCGCCTTGGGCTTCGCGCACGAATGGGGGAAATGCGCCTGCCCATTTCATCATCCAGTTCATGGGAACGCCACCCAGCAACGATTTGCGAGCACGCTCGAACAGCGCTTTGGATTTGGGCCGTTCGTCCACAAAACGTTTCTGTTCGCGCTCCATCAGGGATTTGAGGCGCTGGCGGTCGATGGCTTTCATGTCACAAGTGCTCCTCCGTGCCACGGATGTTTCTTGTGATGAAAGGCCGTTAGCTTAACAGAACCCAGGGGAGACGGCAGGAGGAAATGCACTTTGTCAGCCGCTTGCAATGGGCGCACCTGTCCCGCTCGCGACAATTGACATTTTTTGCAAATTGTCGTTCACTTAAGGCCTCTTCCCCCCGGCCCGACGTACCATTCCAACCAAGAAGGAGTTGACCCGTGAGCAAACGTGCACGTAAATACACCCCCATCGACACAGTTGCATACCGTTCCAAGAATCCGCATCGGATCAAACCGGCCGCGGGAAGAGTCTTTGCGGCAGACCGCTTACCCCTGAACTTTACGACGGTTATTGACCCAGACAAACATCCGCCGCAGCCGTGGCGTGATCTTCCTCCTCCCACGGGCGAGTCGCCGTTCCACTTGTCGCTGGAAAACATTCTCTCGCCAGAAACCATGACGTCCATCAACGACTCCGGTACGCTGGTGTTCCACTCGGTCGGCGACACCGGAGGTGTGAACACGCCGACTCAGATCGACAACGTAGCCACCTACATGGAGTCTGACTTCTCCGGTGCAGACGGGACCACGCACCCAACATTCTTCTATCATCTGGGCGATGTGGTCTATTACGACGGAGAACTGGCCAACTACTATCCCGAGTTTTACGAGCCGTACATCAATTACCCGGCGCCCATCGTGGCCATTCCCGGCAACCACGACGGCGACATCGACCCGCAAACCGGCGAGAGCAGCCTGGACGGATTTGTGCGCAATTTCTGCACCCAGGTACCTACACACACTCCGGAGGGGAAGGATGCGCCTCGCACCACGATGACACAACCCAATGTTTACTGGACGCTGCTCACTCCGCTGGTTACGATCATTGGCTTGTACAGCAACTGTCCTGAAGGCGGCCAGCTCAGCCAAACACAAATTGACTGGTTCCAAGGGGAATTGAGCTCGGCGCCCACGGACCGTGCCGTAATCGTCGCGGTTCACCACCCCATTTATTCTGCCTATGGAAGCAAGCCAGGCAGCCAGCATCTCAAAGGTGTGCTGGAGAGCGCGGTGCAATCCTCAGGCCGGATTCCCGAGCTGGTGCTCACCGGGCATGTGCACGACTACCAGCGCTTTACGGGGACTCTGAATGGGCAGGACGTGCCCATAATTGTCGCCGGCGCAGGAGGCTACAACGCGCGCCTGCACGTCCTGCACAAGGCGTTCCACAGAGCGAAACTGCCGATTACGATGCCCGGTTCCGACGGAGTGCTCGAAAGCTTTTGCGACGATCAGCATGGATACTTGCGCCTCACCGTTACCCGCAAGTCAATTCTATGCGAGTACGTGGCGGTTCCCGATCCCAGCAGCCCGCAGCAGGGTCCGTTAGATGCCTTCGACTCGCTTACGATCGACACGAAGTACTAGGGGGAATGGATCCCGGACCACCCGAGTAAAGCCGCGGGTTCAGTTAAACGACGCGAAGGCGGAGCGCAGGTTTCCTCCTCTCCGGCCTTCGCATCCCTTCGTGGTTCGATTCTTGCGGTTAGAGGATGTACCGCGACAAGTCCTGGTCTTTCACGATATCGGTCAGCATCTTGCGAACGTAGTCGGCATCCACGTTGATCTGCTGCCCTTTTCTTTCCGGAGCGTCGAAGCTGATCTCATCCAGCACTCGTTCCATGATGGTATGCAGACGCCGCGCGCCGATGTTTTCTGTTCCTTCATTCACACGGAAGGCGAAGTGGGCGACCTCTTCCAGCGACTCGGGAGTGAATGCCAGTTTCACACCTTCGGTTTCGAGCAGCGCCGTGTACTGTTTCACAAGCGAAGACTTCGGCTCGGTGAGAATCTTGATGAAGTCGTCCATGGTGAGCGACTGCAGCTCTACGCGAATGGGGAAGCGTCCTTGCAGTTCGGGAATGAGGTCACTGGGCTTTGAAACGTGGAAAGCCCCGGCCGCGATGAAAAGAATGTGGTCGGTGCGCACCATCCCATAACGAGAGTTGACCGTGGTGCCTTCGACAATGGGCAGGATGTCGCGCTGCACACCTTCTCGCGAAACGTCCGGTCCGTGGCCGCTTTCGCGGCCGGCAATCTTGTCGATCTCGTCGAGGAAAATGATGCCGGCGTTCTCCACGCGATCGATCGCCATGCGCGTGACCTGGTCCATATCGATCAGGCGCTGCTCTTCTTCCTGAATCAGGTATTCGAATGCCTCGCTGACTTTCATCTTCCGCTTCTTCGTGCGCTGGCCGAAGATGTTGGGGAGCATGTCTTTGATATTGACGTCCATCTCCTCGACGCCCTGATTGGAAATGATTTCGAAAGATGGGAAAGATTTTTCACGGACGTCGATTTCGACCATGCGGTCGTCGAGCTTGCCTTCGCGCACCTGTTGGCGCAATTTTTCGCGTGTGCGGGAGTGCGATTCCGCCAGCGTGGTCGAGCCTTCGATCACCACACCACCGCTGGATTCGGCGGGACGCGAAGAGGGGGAAGGCGGCAAGAGCAGGTCCAGCAGCCGTTCTTCAGCATTGAGCTCGGCCTTGTCGGCCACGTCTTCCAGCTTCTCTTCACGCACCATGTCGATCGCGATCTCGACCAAGTCGCGGACCATTGATTCAACGTCTCGCCCCACGTAACCGACCTCTGTAAACTTCGAGGCTTCGACTTTGAGGAAAGGCGAGTTGGTGAGCTTGGCCAGACGGCGGGCAATCTCCGTCTTGCCCACGCCCGTAGGCCCGATCATAATGATGTTTTTGGGGATAATTTCTTCGGCTAATTCCGGTGCTAGCTTCTGCCGGCGCATGCGATTCCGGAGTGCGATGGCCACCGCGCGTTTGGCGGCCTTTTGGCCGACCACGTACTTGTCGAGTTCTGCCACGATTTCCCGCGGCGTCAGTTCATCGAGTGCGATGCGTTCTTCTTCGACGGCTCCGGGTAAGTAGATAGCCATAACGGCAGTTCTCGGTCCTCAGTTGTCAGTGGCCGGATTTGACCCTTAGATTTTGTCCACTCCTCATCGGTTCTTGAAATACTCGCGCAATCCCCGAACGGAAATTACAACCGAGAACTGAGAACCGAGAACTAGCTACAACTCTTCAATCGTTACTTTTTCGTTCGTATAGATGCACATTTTGCCTGCAATCTTCATGGCCTCTTCCGCGATCTGACGAGGGGGCAGTTGCGTGTGGTCCGCCAGTGCCTGCGCCGCCGCCTGAGCAAAAGGGCCCCCACTGCCGATCGCGGCTATGCCACCATCGGGCTCGATCACGTCTCCCTGGCCGCTGAGTAGGAAGGTCTGGTCCTTGTCGCTGACCAATAGCAGGGCCTCAAGGTGGCGCAGAAATTTATCTGTGCGCCAGTCTTTGGCGAGTTCAACCGCGGCCCGACCAACATTTCCATGATACTGCTCAAGTTTAGATTCGAAGCGGCTGAACAGCGAAAACGCATCGGCGGTTGAGCCGGCGAAGCCTGCAAGAATCTTATCCTGATAAAGCCGCCGAATTTTCTTGGCGCTGTGTTTGATAACAGACTCGCCAAGTGTGACTTGCCCATCGCCAGCCATAACGACTTTGCCGTCACGACGTACACATAAAACCGTGGTGGAACGGATTAGGCGCTTAGGGGACATGAGCGTAATTTTTGATTATAGCAGCGGGAAAGCGCGTTGCCGTGAAGTGGCCGTAGCGATTTCTCTCACTCCAAAGCAAAGTTTCACACGCGAGCGGAGACGACCACTCTACGAGTTAGAGTTTACGCGTGTACCGCTTCCGGATTCGGTTTCGCCGCCAACAATTGCCGTAGCACGAACTGCAGGATGCCACCGTTCGCATAATATTGCGCTTCTTGGGGCGTGTCGATGCGTACCACGGTTTCGAATTCAGTGTTCTTTCCATTCGCTGTCGCACGGACGTTTAACCGACGCCCAGCAGCGAAATTTGCGATCACGTCACGAATGCCGCCGATCTCGAACACTTCCTCTCCCGTTAGTTTCAGCAACTCACCATTCTCTCCGGTAACAAATTGCAGCGGGAGGATTCCCATCCCAACCAGGTTCGAGCGATGGATGCGCTCGTAGCTTTCGGCGATCACAGCGCGTACTCCCAGCAGAAGCGGCCCCTTCGCCGCCCAGTCGCGTGAAGATCCAGAACCGTATTCCTTGCCGGCGATGATCACCAGGGGCACACCCTCAGTGCGATATTTTTCGGAAGCATCGAAGATACTCATCTCCTGTCCGTCAGGCAGATGGCGCGTGAAGCCGCCTTCCAGATTGGGCACGAGCTTGTTGCGCAAGCGTACATTGGCAAACGTTCCACGCACCATCACCTCATGATTGCCACGACGCGAGCCATAGGAGTTGAAGTCGGCGGGCTTCACGCCGTGCTCCATCAGATACTTGCCGGCCGGACTATCTTTCTTGATCGAACCCGCAGGCGAGATGTGATCCGTGGTCACGCTATCGCCAAGAAGGGCCAGTACGCGCGCGTTCTTGACTTCATCGACTGCCGGTGGCCTGAGTCCCATGCCTTCGAAGTAGGGAGCGCGGCGAATGTAGGTGGAATCTTTTTCCCAAGCGTATGTCTGGCCTTCCGGCACGGGTAGCGAGCGCCAGCGCTGGTCACCTTCGTAGACCTCGCTATAGCTCTTGCGGAACATGTCCGACGAAATGCACTTCTGAACCGCGTCATCAACTTCTTTCTGTGACGGCCAGATGTCGGCCAGGTATACGGGCCTTCCTTGCTGATCGCGTCCTAAGGGATCCTTTCGCATATCGATATCGATGCGTCCAGCGAACGCGAACGCCACCACGAGTGGTGGAGACATCAGGTAATTGGCGCGAACTTCCGAGTTGATGCGGCCTTCAAAGTTGCGGTTCCCGGAAAGCACCGATGCCACCACTAAATTGTTTTCTTCGATAGCTTGAGAAACTTCCGTGGGAAGTGGTCCCGAGTTGCCGATGCAAGTCGTGCAACCGTAACCCACAAGGTGAAAGTTGAGCTTTTCCAAGTAGGGCATCAGACCCGCCCGATCCAGATAGTCGCGAACGACTTTGGAACCAGGCGCAAGTGACGTCTTCACCCACGCCGGTACCATCAGTCCCTTTTCAACAGCCTTCTTCGCGAGCAGTCCCGCTGCGACCATGACTGAGGGATTGGAGGTGTTGGTGCAACTTGTGATCGCGGCAATGACTACGCTGCCGTGACGCAAAGCGTCCTTCACGTGCGGTGGTACGTGCTCTTCCACATGACGACTCTCCACGCCCACGGCGGTCGGGTTGCCGCCCTCGCCTTCCCAGCGCGAAACTGGCTTATCGTTCGCCTTATCGTTGGTCACCTGGGCAACCCCAGGAGCTGCAGCCGGTTTCGCTGATCCACCTTTGCTCGGTTTGATTAGCGATCCTAGCGCCCGCTCGAACGAGTCGCGCGCGCCAGAGAGTGGTACCCGGTCCTGCGGACGCTTGGGGCCGGCGAGACTCGGTTCGACGCTAGCCAGGTCAAGAGTAAGCAGTTCCGAGTATTCCGCTTCCGGGGTCTTCTCATCGTGAAAGAGCCCTTGCTGGCGGCAATAAGCTTCCACCAGAGCAATGTGCTCTTCGGTGCGGCCGGTCAGACGCAAATAGTTCAAGGTCTCTTTATCAATTGGGAAGATGCCGCAGGTAGCGCCGTATTCCGGAGACATGTTGCCGATTGTGGCGCGGTCGGCTAGTGGCAGGTTCTGCAAGCCTGGCCCGAAGTACTCGACGAACTTGCCCACCACGCCGTGCTTGCGCAGCATCTCGGTAAGAGTGAGTACCAGGTCGGTTGCAGTCGCACCCTCTCGAAGCTTGCCCGTCAACTTCACACCTACGACCAGCGGAATCAGCATGGAAACTGGCTGGCCCAACATGGCGGCTTCAGCTTCGATTCCGCCCACGCCCCAGCCCAGAACGCCGAGACCGTTGATCATGGTCGTGTGAGAATCGGTACCGACCAGCGTGTCGGGATATGCTATGCGCTTCCCGTTGGATTCCTGAACGAAAACCACGCGTGCCAAGTACTCGAGATTTACTTGGTGCACGATACCCGTGTCCGGTGGAACGATGGCGAGCTTGCGAAATGCCGTTTGCCCCCAACGCAAGAATGCGTAGCGTTCCCTGTTGCGCATGAACTCCAACTCTGCATTGATGGCGAAAGCCCGGGGCGTCCCGAATTCATCCACTTGCACTGAGTGGTCGATTACCAATTCAGCCGGTTGCAATGGGTTGATCAGAGATGGGTCACCGCCCAGTTGTTTCATGGCATCGCGCATCGCGGCGAGATCCACTACGGCCGGAACACCGGTAAAATCCTGCAGCAACACCCGGCTGGGCGTGAACGCGATTTCTTTTTCCGGTGTGCTGTTGCGATTCCATGCTGCCAGCGTGCGGATTTCTTCCTTTTTCACGTTCCGGCCATCTTCAGTGCGCAGCAGATTTTCGAGCAGAATACGAAGCGAGAAAGGAAGATGCTTCGTGGAGATGCCCTGCTTATCGAGCGCGTCGAGGCGATAGATTTCATAGTCTGTGTTTCCAACTTTGAGGGCGGCGCGGCTGTTGAAGCTGTTCAACGACATGATGGCCTTCCTGATAGGTAGATGCCGCGAGACCTTGCCAGACCGTCTTCGCGGAGGTTTCTGATCGATCTCCGGCTGGCGCCGCGGGCTAAACCAAAACACCGTAACTAATAAGTTTAGCTGTTCTGTTGCGGATTGCGTAGGGCCGAATCGAACGGCCTTGACGTGTGAACCGCTCTGGGAAATGGGATGCCAGCCGATTCGCAGGAGTGCCTTAAAGACCCTACCGGCCTTCGTGCTGGCCCATCGGCTCACGCTGAAGCACAGATGAACTGATAGATTCGGGAACTGTCCTGGACTTCTCGACACGGTCGGTGATCACCCGCAGAGCCAGAGCATAGGCACTCGCCTTGGCCTGATTCTCGGTGCGACCATAGGCGAGAACGCCGGGAATGTCTGCGATCTCAGCGATCCAGCGACCGTCATTTTCGCGCTCGGTCTCGATATTAAAGCGCAAGTCCTGACTCTTGACGCTGCGCCTCACGGTCGCCGAAGCTGTCATGGTGCTCCTCGACGCCGGCTTCAGCGACGAACCTTTGGACTGACGCGAACTCTAGTTGAGATCTTCATTACCCTGCGTTACATCGCCAATCAAGACACTGAGGAACGCGCGCGGCTTTATTTCGCCCGGAGCAGCAGAACCGGGGCGCTGATGCTGTGCTGCACCCGGCTGGCGGTGGTGCCGAGAAACACATCGGCAAGGAAGCGGTGTCCGTGCGTGCTCATGGCCACCAGGTCGCAACCCTTCTGCTGGACCCATTTGATGATCTCATCCGCCGGTTCGCCGTAGGCGAGTTCGGCCTGGGCGGGAATCCCAATAGATTGGAACTCGGCTCGGACTTGTTCCAAGTAGGCAGTGTCTTCGGCGATTTCCGGACTGACCGCGTCCGGGCCATAGGTCCTGGCTGCCCATCCGTCGGCTACATGCAACAGCACCAAACGGCTGTGCGCGAGCTTCGCGAGCTGCTTGATGTGTTCGATGATTGCGCGGTCGGTCGGCGTGCCGTCCAACGTCACGAGAATGGTTTCGTACATGGTCGCTTCGGTCCGGTTCGCCGTTATCCGCCGGTGATGACCTGCCACGCGGCTTTGAGCGAGTCCGGTAGGCCGTAAATGTCCATCGCGGTGATCAGAATAGCACTGCCCCAACCGCCAATTAGTAGGAACCAACCGTTCTTCCAACTCCCCATTCGCTTGCGGGAACTGGTGAAATGCAGGAGTGGGAACATGGCGAACGGAAGCTGCAGCGCTAGCACCACTTGACTGAGGGTCAGCAGATCGGTAACGCTGCTGTCGCCTCGCAGGCCGATAATGAAAACCGCCGGCAGGATGGCTAGCGTGCGGGTGATGAGCCGCCGCACCCACGGTTTGATTCGCCAATGCATGAAGCCTTCCATCACGACTTGCCCGGCGAGCGTGCCGGTGATGGTGCTGCTCTGGCCGCTCGCCAGCAGCGCCACCGCAAACAGGGTGCTCGCAGCAGCCGTCCCTAACAACGGCGCCAGCGTCAAATAGGCGACGCGAATCCAATCACTCTCTACGCCGAAGCGGACTACCTGCCCGCCCGGTACGGTCACGCTTTCTTTGCCAAAGAACACCATCGCCGCCAGCACCAGAATTGCCGCGTTGACAAAGAAAGCGACGGTAAGGGCCGCGACTGAGTCGATGGTGTTGAAGCGCAGCGCGCGGCGAACCGAGGGCTCGTCCTTTTGCAGCTTGCGGCTCTGGACCAAGGCTGAATGCAGGTACAGGTTGTGGGGCATCACGGTAGCGCCGATGATGCCGACGGCGACGTACAACATCCCGGCTTGACCAAAATGGGGAACCACCAGTGACCGTCCCATCTCCAAGAAGCTGGGTTTGGTCTCCGGGAGGATGAAAATCTCGATGAAGTAGCACACCCCGATGGTCGCGATCAGCAGCAGAATTACGGCTTCAACCGTGCGCATCCCAAACCGTTGCAAGGCCAGGAGCAGCAACACGTCCAGACCGGTGATGATGACCGCCCACAGCAGTGGAATATGGAACAGTAGGTTGAGGGCGACGGCGCTGCCCAGCACCTCCGCCAGGTCGCAAGCGCCGATAGCCACTTCACTCAGCAGCCAGTTGGGCCAGCGCGTCCACTTGGGATACCAGTCGCGGCAGCATTGGGCGAGGTCCTTTCCGGTTACCACGCCCAGGCGGGCAGAAATTACTTGCATGAAAATGGCCATCAGGCTGGCCAGTCCGACCACCCACAAGAGACCGTACTTGAACCGGGCGCCGCCCTGAAGGTCCGTCCCCCAGTTGCCGGGGTCCATATAGCCGACGCTCACCAGAATCGCCGGGCCCACGAAAGCCCGCCACTGCTCCCAAAATCCCGCCTGGTGGTGCGGCACCTCGACGGAACTGTGCACTCCCTCCAAAGACGGATGACCGCCAGATTGCGCCTCGGCTGAAGCGCGCGCGCCGGCTGGCGCGTTGAGATTCGTTTGCCTGTCCGCCGTTTTCACTTTGGTGTTTCTAGGACATCAATAGGTCAACCAGCATACATGATCAGACATTAACTATGGTTAATTATACTGGACGAGAGGGCAGGCGGGAAACCCAAATTTTCTCCGCTGCGGGACGGCCCAAAACCAGGTTGCCCGCTGCCGTCCGGATCGAGAGCGTCTTGTCGTAGTTGCGCTCCGTTACGCCGAGTTCTGCTCCAGGCCGGATGCCGCGCGCTTCCAGGAACTCCAGAAGCCGCCTGTCGCGCTCATAAATCCCGCTTACCCGGTAGCGTTTCCCGGCCTCTGCCTCGGAAAGCAGCACCAAACCCCGCCGGAGGCGGCTCGCCGGACTCTCCATCTCGCTCAGATTACCGTGCGGGCAAGCGCCCCCCCGGCCCAGCTTGGCCAAGAGTTTGGCTTCGAAATCCGGAGAAACTGCGTGCTCTAGGCGCTCGGCTTCATCGTGGATCTTGTACCATTCCATCCCGAAAATCTCGGAGAGCATGCGCTCGATGAGGTGGTGGCGCAAGGTAAGCTTGTGCGCGATCTTCCGGCCTGCAGCAGTCAGTCGTACCTCACCGCCGGCCAGGACGCGCACCAAACCGTCTTTCTTCAGGCGGCGCAGTGCCATGGTGACCGCGGGAGGGGAAACGGAGAGCCAGTGCGCCAAGGTCGCAGAAATGACGGTCTCGCCCTCGCTTTCGGCTTCGAGAATGGCCTTGAGGTAATCTTCCTTGGAGACGGTAATCATCTGGGATGATTATACGGCGCGATTAAGCATAGTTAACCTCCTTGTGCTCCGAACTACTAAACAAGGCAAACTTGGGGAATTTTCAATTGCCGATTGCCAATTTGAGACCGGACGATAAAAGGATATTTGATTGGTGATTGGCATTGAAAATCGGCAATTCCTTCGCGTTTGACATCGCGCTCTCCTGCCCCTAACCTTGTCTGTCCCACTATGAAGGTCCTGGTCATCGGAAGCGGCGGACGCGAGCATGCACTGGTGTGGAAGTTGCGCCAGTCACACCGTGTAACCAAGATTTACTGCGCCCCGGGCAACGGAGGCATTGCCGAGGAAGCCGAGTGCCTGGCGGCGGACATTAAGAGCTTAGACTCGCTGATATCTGTTGCACTACAGGTACAGCCGGACCTCACCGTCATAGGTCCCGAACTGCCTTTAACTCTGGGCGTAGTGGACGAATTCGCCCGCCGCGGATGGCCGGTCTTTGGCCCGACGAAGGCGGCGGCTCGGCTGGAATCCAGCAAGAGCTTCGCCAAGACTTTCATGCAGCGCCACCGAATTCCCACTCCGCATTACGCCATCTGTAACTCATTAGATGAAGTTCGCGCTGCGCTCCCCCATTTCCACACCCCGATTGTCGTGAAAGCCGACGGGCTCGCGGCGGGCAAAGGTGTAGTCATCGCCAGGAACAAAGAGGAAGCGGCGTCGGTCGCATCTGAAATGCTGAGCGGCAAAATGCTGGCAGAGTCTGGAGAGCGGGTGGTTCTGGAGGAATATCTCCAGGGCGATGAACTTTCATTCCTCGTTTTCAGCGATGGCGAGCGTGTAGCGCCCCTCGTAGCTGCTCAGGATTACAAGCGCGTCGGCGACGGCGATACTGGCCGGAACACGGGCGGGATGGGCGCGTATTCTACGCGGAACATTATTGATGACAAGATGCGTGACTGGCTAATTGCCCATATCGCGCGTCCCGTCGTCGCCGGCATGAAGGCCGAGGGCGCCGAATACAGAGGTGTCCTCTATTGCGGGCTCATGATGACCGCACGTGGGCCAATGGTGCTCGAGTTCAACTGCCGCTTCGGTGATCCTGAAACCCAGCCTATGCTGATGCGACTTGAGAGTGACTTGGTCGAGGCCCTGGAAGCCTCGGTAGAAGGGCGTGTCAGCGAAGGCGACTTCCGCTGGTCGCCGGATGCTTCGGTCTGCGTAGTGATGGCTTCGGGGGGGTACCCAGGCACGTTCGAAGCAGGGAAAAGAATCATGGGGCTGGAACACGCGACGCAAATCGAAGGCGTAAAGGTTTTCCACGCAGGTACGAACAAGCGCGAAGGGACGTATTACACCTCAGGCGGACGCGTGTTGGGCGTGACCGCCCGCGCCGCTGATCTTCAAACCGCGGTTAAACGCGTCTATGAGGCGGCATCTGCAATCGGCTTCGAAGGTGCGCACTACCGTAGAGACATCGGGGGAAGGCCACTGAAGCAGGGCATAGCGTAAGTCCGGTTACAAACTGTGGCCCCACTCTCTGGGCTGGGACATGCGTGGGTCAAAGACCTGCCCCTCGACAAGCTCTTTTGTAAAGGAAACTGATGAGCACAAGACCACTGGTTTCCATCGTCATGGGCAGCGATTCCGACCTCGAGATCATGCGCGAGGCGGGGAAAGTGCTCGACGAGTTCGGTATCGACTATGAAATAGATGTAACCTCAGCGCATCGCTCACCCGACCGCACAGCCGATTACGCCCGTAGAGCCGCCGGTCGTGGCATTCGCGTGATCATCGCCGGGGCTGGAGGAGCAGCTCATCTGGCTGGAGTGATCGCGGCCCACACTACGCTGCCCGTGATCGGCGTGCCGATTCCGTCAACGCCGCTACAAGGTATGGATTCGCTCCTTGCCACGGTGCAGATGCCGGCAGGAATTCCCGTAGCCGCCGTCGCAATCGGCAAGCCAGGAGCTACAAATGCGGGGATTCTAGCCGCACAGGTTCTGGCGCTTTCCGATCCCGTTGTCGCAAAGAAGTTGGCTGCTCACAAAGAAGAGTTAGCCCGGGGCGTCGAAGAAACATCGAGAAAGCTGAAGACCTCAATGGGATGAGGCTCAGTAGAGGCGCCCGCATTCTGATCTCAAAGGAATGGTTATATGATCCTTCTGCCCAATATGTATCGCAGCTCACTTCTTAAGAAGCGCACTCAGCAAACAACGATTGCTATCGCTTTTCCCGCCGAATAGAATCTCCTTTGCCCCAGCGATCTTACTAGATCCAACGACCTGGTTCCGCTCGTGAGGGATATTGAAAAAAGTTATCGCTATTTATCCTGGCTCGTTCGATCCCCTGACCAACGGCCATCTCGATCTCATCGAGCGTGGCAGTAAGATCTTTGACGAGCTGGTGGTGGCGATTCTACGCAACCCGGAAAAAGACCCGCTGTTCAGCCTCGGCGATCGACGCGAAATGATGGAAGCCATGACCGAGCGCTGGAAAAATGTCCGAGTCGATACGTTCGAAGGGCTCATGGTGGATTACGCCGTAAAGGTAAACGCGATGGCCGTTCTGCGCGGAATTCGGGCGATTAGCGATTACGAGTACGAGTTGCAAATGGCGCTCATGAACCGCAAGCTGGAACCGAGACTGGAAACGGTTTTCATGATGCCGGCCGAGGCTTATTCGTATCTGAGTTCCCGGCTGGTGCGCGAGATCGCACAATTGGGCGGCTCCATTAAGGGCTTGGTACCAGAGAGTGTAGAGCAACGGCTGCAAGAAAAACTGGACCCGTCGCTTCGATTCCAGCAATCCACCGAAACCAGGAGAAGAAAGAAATCATGACCGCGACGACGGAAGTGAATCAGGCGATCAGACTCACTGAACGGATCAATCGCATCGAACCTTCGGCCACGATGGCAGTGGTAGCTGAGGCTGAGAAGCTGCGCAGCCAGGGGATTGATGTTGTGAATTTCGGCGCGGGCGAGCCGCATTTCGCCACCCCGCAGCACATCAAAGATGCCGCGATTGCCGCGATTCAGGACAATTTTACGAAGTACACCGCGGTGGGCGGCACCGCCGAGTTGCGCGATGCGATCGTCCGTCGTCACGCCGCCGACTTTGATTCCGACTACCGTCGAGAGGAGGCGATCGCCTCGGTTGGCGGCAAGCATGCGCTGTTCAATGCTATTCAGGTCCTGGTCGACCACGGCGATGAGGTCATTCTTCCGGTGCCGTACTGGGTTTCTTTTAAGGACATCGTGCGTTACGCGGGAGCAAATTGCATCCTGTTGCATACCGACGAAGACAAGAGCTTCAAGGTTAGTGCAGACATGGTCGAGCAGGCGATTACGCCGAGCACCAAGCTGATCATCTTGAATTCGCCTTCGAATCCATCGGGTGCGGTGATGAGTCCCGAGGACATGGGCGAAGTAGTGAGACTGGCTGCGCAGCGCGGCATCTGGGTGATCTCGGACGAGTGCTACGTCTATCTCAACTACACGGGAAAACGTTTCTCGGTGGGATCACTGCGCGAGTGCCGTGATCATATGATCATCGTCGGTTCGCTCTCGAAGACTTATGCCATGACCGGTTGGCGGCTGGGTTATGCGCTGGCACCAGCGCCCGTGGCGAGTGCCATGCAGAAGCTGCAGAGCCAGTCGACCTCGAACCCGACTTCAATCGTGCAGAAAGCAGCGGTCGCGGCTTTTAAGGGACCGCAGCAGTGTGTGGAAGACATGCGATTGGAGTACATCAAACTCCGCGATCACGTTGTTAGGGGCCTGCGCTCAATTCCGGATATCAAATGCACGCTGCCGGAGGGAGCTTTCTATGTGTATGCCAATGTTTCCGGGTTCTTCGGACGCAGCGGGGTGGAAGCGGCTTCCGATGTCGCCGCTAAACTGCTACGCGAAGCGCACGTAGCGACGGTACCGGGAGAAGGCTTCGGAACAGGCGAACACATTCGAGTTTCTTACGCCACTTCGATCGCCGAACTGGACCGCGGACTTGAGCGTATGCGGAAGTTTTTTGCATCTCTATAACAAGGTTTTTGCAGTTCCGTCGAGTGCGATCTCAGGTTTGTGAGCAGGCAGCCCCTCTCCTTGAGTTAAGCTTTTAAGCGTAAGGCTGAACGGTCGCCTCCGCCTTCTTGTCTGTTAAAGAAACGTTTACATGAGCGGACTTTATGCACTACTGATGCTGCCCGCATTCGACCCTCGACCCTGGGGCACGGTTGATCTTTCACCCATTTACCCAAACCACAAATGCGAAGAGAAAATCGGCGAGGCTTGGCTCACTGGTGACCATTGCAAGGTAAGAAACGGCCCGCTGGCTGGGCAGTCGCTGGCGGACATCAGCGCCCGCTACGGACGCGAACTGGTGGGCGAGGCGGCGCGCGATCCAAAGCGTTTTCCGCTACTCTTGAAATTCCTGTTTCCCCAGGAGAAGCTTTCAGTGCAGGTGCATCCCGATGATGAGATGGCGCGGCGCACGGGCCAGCCGTGGGGAAAAACAGAATGCTGGTATGTGGTCTCCGCTAAACCCGGCGCGCAGGTGGCGCTTGGTCTGAAGCCTGGGGTGATGCGAGCAGACCTGGAGCAGGCAATCCGTGAAAAACGCGCCGAGGAGCTGCTGAACTGGATCAGCATTTATCCGGGCGAGATGATCTATGTGGCCGGGGGCACCGTACACACGCTCGGGCCGGGATCAATACTGGTGGAAACCCAGCAGCAATCTGACACGACATATCGCCTCTACGACTACGGCAGGCCACGCGAATTGCATCTTAAAGATGGCCTGGCTGCAGTGAAGGAGCAAGTAGCGTCCGGAAAAGTGATTCGACCGGCACCGTCGTCTTTGGAGGGCACTAACAACCACCGGGGCCTGCTGATTGCGGCACCGTACTTTGTGGTGGACATTTTCGAGCTGAAAGAGCCACAGAATTTCCGAATCGCGGACGAATTGGGCACGAACTCTGTACAGATCATGATTGTGGTCGAAGGCTGTGGCGTCGTGGAAGCACCGGGCACGGAACCAGTCACAATGGCCAAAGGAGATGCGGTTGTGGTGCCAGCATGCATTCGCGAATTCAACGTGCGCCCACAGTGGACGGTAGAGATCTTGAAAGCATACGTGCCGGGAGAATCGCTGCCGGAGCCGGCGACCAGGATGTAGCGTTACTCGTCTGCCATTCTGAAGGAAGCGAGGAATCCACATGCAGTTTGTTTCGCCGCTATCTGGGGGCTGTCATGCGGGTTTCTCGCCCGCACTTGAGGGCAGAGCCTGCCCCCAAGCTCTTCGAGGGGATGCCCTCAGGACAGTCGGCAAGGCCTTCCCCGAGAGCGGCCGAAGGGATGGCCTTACGTAGGTTCGTGAACACTTGGCGAAAAAGAAATCCAATTTCTATCCCGTGATCCTTGCTGGCGGGCGGGGCACGCGTTTTTGGCCACTCAGCCGTAAGCACCGCGCCAAGCAACTGCTCGCGCTTGACGGCAAGCAGACTATGATCCAGCAGACAGTTGCACGCCTGCTCCCTCTAGCCCCGCCAAAGCGCTTTTGGGTGATTACGAACGAAGACCTGCGTACGGCGATCGCGCGGCAGCTTCCACGTTTGGAAAAGCGGCAAATTATTGCCGAGCCGGTAAGGCGAAATACAGCGCCCGCGATCGGACTGGCTGCATTTCTTCTCTTGCGGGAGAATGCCCAGGCGGTGATCGGCATGTTTCCTTCCGATCACGTGATCGGAGACGAAAGCCGATATCACGAAGTGCTCAAGAAAGGAATAGAGATTGCTTCTGCCGGCGAAAATATCGTGGTGCTCGGCATCCGGCCGACGCGCCCGGAAACTGGCTACGGATATATTGAGGGCGGTTCTGCACTTGGCGGTGAGACGCCGCGTGTGCGCCGCTTCACCGAAAAACCCGATGCGCAAAGGGCTGCGCAGTTCGTCAGTACCGGGAATTTCTTCTGGAACAGCGGCATGTTCCTGTGGAGCGCGCGTACCCTGGTGAACGCGCTGCATGAGCATCTGCCTCAGACCGCCCGCCTGCTCGAGCAGATTGCGGCAACGTATGGCACGCGTAAATTTGAGCCCACATTCCGTAAGCTCTACGCCAAATGCGAGAACATCAGCGTCGACTACGCGGTACTCGAACCTCGTTCCGCAAAGGGCGAGCGCAGTTCTAATATTTTCTGCCTGCCCGTCGATTTCGGGTGGAACGACCTCGGCTCATGGACCACCCTCCATGAGCACCACATAGCAAAAAGCAATCCCCCAGACGGGAATCTCATCTCTGCCGCAGGTACATTCACTCTGAATGCGGAAGCGAATTACGTTCACGCTCCTGGAAAATTTGTTGCTGCCGTCGGTGTGAGCAATTTGGTCGTGGTGGAAACCGATGATGCTTTGCTCATCACCACACGTGAGCGGGCGCAGGACGTTGGTAAGGTGGTGAAGTACTTGGACGAGAAAAAACTCTCAAAGTTGGTTTAGCGCAGCAGGTATTACATAAGTGGTTAAGGGCTAGTGGTTGCTAAGAGCTCCATGCACGTGACCGCTAAACCACTGGCAACTGAACCACTCGGGGTCCAATGGCAACTGAGATCAAATTCGGAACCGACGGTTGGCGTGGCGTGATCGCCGATGATTTCACCTTCGACAATGTGCGCCGCGTCGCAGGTGCAATCGCCGCCTACATCCTCCAGAACGAAGATGCCAGGCAGGGCGTTGTCGTCGGCTATGACACTCGCTTCGCTTCGAAACTTGCTGCGCATGTGGCAGGCGAAGTGATTGGCGCAGCCGGGATTCCTGTTAAGCTGGCCAGCGACTACACGCCAACTCCTGCGATTTCCCTTGCCGTTAAGCAGCAACACGCAGCAGGCGGAGTGGTAATCACTTCCAGCCACAACCCGTGGAACTGGAATGGGGTCAAGTTCAAGGCCAAGTTCGGCGGCTCGGCTACGCCGGCCATCATGAAGAAAGTGGAAGACGAACTCCACGCCGGCGCCATGCCGAAAAACGATCACATATTGAGAATCGAAGAAGTCGATCTCAAGCAAGCGTATATCAAAGCTGTCTGTGAATTTGCAGACTTGAACCTGATTGCCCAGGCCAATTTCAAATTCGCAGCGGACTCGATGTACGGTTCGGGTCGCGGCGTGTTGGCTGGCATTTTCAGCGATCACGGCATCAAACATGTGACCATCCGGCAGGAAGTGAACCCGCTGTTTCCAGATATCAACCCGGAGCCGATCATCCCCCACGTGGCTATGCTGCAGCAGACCGTTCTGAAGGAAGGCTGCCATGCGGGCTTCGCCACCGATGGTGATGCGGACCGGATCGGCGCAGTCGCCGAAGATGGCAGCTTCGTCGACTCACACAAGATTTTCGCGATTCTTCTGTATTGGCTTCTCGAACGAAAGAAGTGGCCGGGCGAAGTCGTGCGCGCCTTTAATACCACCCGCATGGTTGATCGCATTGCGGCAAAGTACGGCCGCAAGCTGCATGAGTGTCCGATCGGGTTCAAGCACATCGCCGACCTGATGATGGAACGCGAGATCCTCATCGGCGGCGAGGAATCGGGCGGAATCGGCTATGGGTGCTTTCTGCCGGAGCGGGACGGCATTCTCAATTCTCTGCTGCTGGCAAACGTGATGGCTCATGAAGGCAAGCCTCTGGGTCAGTTAGTCGCAGATCTCCAGCGGGAATTCGGCCCACATTACTACGGGCGCCGTGACATGCACATTCCCGAGGAGGTAAAACAGAGCGCGATCCAGCGTGCTCGCGCGGATTCCACTTTAACGCTCGGCCGCTACAGCGTGCTCAACAAAGAGAGCCTCGACGGTGTGAAGTTCTTCCTCGACGCCTCAAAAGACGGCAGCGGCGCCGAAGCCTGGATACTGTTGCGCGCATCCGGTACGGAACCGCTATTGCGCTTATACGCGGAGGCAGCCTCGCCCGAACTCGTCAACGAAGTTCTCGACTCCGCCGAACGTTTCGTAAATGCGAGCGGATAGCAGAAGACGTTAATCCCTTCAGCCTCCTGTACACTGCACTTCTGATGCCCGGCGTGGCGCGCCTTCGTGGCTCCAATTGGGCGATAATTAACTGTTGCGATCCGTACACCGATGAGTTTCGCAGGGGAAAACCCGACAGTTCCGGCCGACTCTCCTGAGGCGCGGCGCTATAACCGCATTCGACGCTGGCTGGGGATTGCGGATGCCGTGCTTGGCCTCGCGCTTCTAGTTCTACTGCTGGCCACAAATTGGAGCGGATGGCTACGCGACCTGGCCTACCGTGGCGCCTTTCAGAATTACACCTTTGCCGTATTTCTGTACGTGGGCATGCTTCTGCTGGTCGGCAAAATACTCGGCCTGGCACTTGACTACTACGGCTTCCGCCTGGAGCATCGGTTTAATCTCTCCAATCAGAAGCTGCGATCCTGGATTTGGGACGAAACGAAAGGCTTCCTGGTCGGGTTGGTCATGGCGACGATCGTCGTCGAGTTGCTCTACTTTATAATTCGCCAGTCCCCTGAGCACTGGTGGCTGATTGCCTGGGTTCTGGTTATCGGTCTTTTCGTGCTGCTGGCACAGATCGCACCGGTCCTGCTGTTTCCGATTTTTTATAAGTTTGAGCCCCTCGAAAATGAAGATCTTGAGCAGCGATTGGTGCGGCTCAGCGAACGGGCCGGAACTCGGGTACGGGGTGTTTACAAATGGCGCCTCTCGGAAAAGAGCAAGAAGGCCAATGCGGCTCTTACAGGATTGGGCACGACCCGGCGCATTATTCTGGCGGACACGCTACTGGACCACTACTCGCAAGACGAGATTGAGGCGGTGCTAGCACATGAGTTGGGCCACCACGTGCATCGCCATATTCTGAAAAGCATCGTAGTGCAGGCGGGGATCACCCTGTTCGGCTTCTGGGCTGCAAATGCAGTTCTGCATTACGCCATGGACCAACGGCACATGTTCGAAACTCTCTCTGACTTCGCGAACCTGCCGCTGTTGGCGCTGGTTTCTACCGTTCTATCCCTTCTGTTGATGCCCGTGTTGAATGCATACTCGCGCTACAACGAGCGGCAGGCAGACCGATACTGTTTCAGGTCGATTGCCAGCGTGGGACCATTCATCTCCTCGATGAACAAGCTGGCCGATCAGAACCTTGCGGAGAGATCGCCATCCAAGTGGGTAGAGTGGTTCTTCCACTCCCATCCGCCAATTTCAAAGCGGGTAGCGGCGGCAGAAGCCTGGGAAAAGTAAAACATCGCGTTGCCGCTCGGGTAGGATGCGACCCATTCCCATCCGCCAATTTCAAAGCGGGTAGCGGCGGCAGAAGCCTGGGAAAAGTAAAACATCGCGTTGCCGCTCGGGTAGGACGCGACCCATCCAGGGAAATGAGGTCCGCCAGGAAACCAGCCTAACTCAATAGGCGGCACTCGACGCTACCCTCAGCGCTACTTCAGCGCCACTTAATGAGTCTGCCTGTGAGCACCAGACCTCTACCAGAAGGCCGGCTTTGGGCGCACCCGGCCTTGGTCTTCCATGATGTTCTCATATTAATCGGAGATTGCTACCGTGACACCCCAGGTTAGAAGAGAAAGGTCTGGGTGCGGTCCATGTCAAAGCCTTCGTTTAATCTTAAGATTCTTTATGGCGAGTCCGATTCGGAAGTACTTGACTCACAAGCAGTTTCCATCCAAGAGGCCGGCCACCAGGTGGAAAAGGCAGTCGGTCGCAAAGGGGTCGAGGAAGCCCTGCATCGGGAGCCGTTCGACTTGGTGATACTCGGCCCAACATTGACGAAGAACGATCGGCACCACCTGCCATACATGGTCAAGAAGGCCTGCCCCGAGGCGCGCGTTCTAGTCATGCACACGGATGGTGAGCGGCATCCTTACGTGGATTCGAGTCTTGAAACAGGGAGAAGTATTGACGCGCTGATTGATGCAATTGGTTCCATGCTCGCAAACGGGACCCCCGCCAGCCGCTAAGGGCTGGAAAGCTCGACCTGTTTCAACAAGCACCCGCCTATTGAGACGTCTAACTAGTTAGGCCGCCAAGGGTAGCCGCGCGAACCTCCGCAGGCGCTCGATGGCACTGGGCTGCGCGATAGGAACGCTCGCTGGCCAAGGCTCTTCGACTCCCATAAGCGCCACTGCGCCGCCCAACAAGGCCATGTTCTTGGTGAAATTGATCATCTCATTCATGCGCTGGTTGGGATCTTGAATGCGCCACACGGGCGAGACGACGGCCAGGAAGCCTATGATGGCTGCCGCACCCAGCTTCGGCTTCACACCCAGCAGAATACTAGCGCCCCCGATCACCAACGCGGCACCAGTGACGCTGACGGCCACGTCCGGCATGGGAACTTTCTTCGAGGCCGCATATTGAGAGAGCATATTGCGTTCTTTAAAGTGATTGATCCCGCTGTAAAGGAAATATCCGCCGAACAGTAGGCGGCCGATCAGGAATGGAGCTTTCATGGCATCTATCCCTCTGGATTGGTTTTCTCGGGTTGCTTCGATTCGTGGGAGCGCGGGCACATTGCCCTGGATTTCGCAAGTAGACTGGAATAATCCGCCGTGACCTTTCACCCCCGGGACAGTTTATATAGGGTAGAGGAACGATTTATATAGGTTAGAGGAACGATGGTCGTCAGAGGACCCGCATCGAAAGTGTCCCTGGAGCAGACAGAGGAGCGTCTTCTGGTCGAAGCGGCGCAGAAAGATCCCAGCAGGTTTGGCGAGCTTTATGAAAATAACTTCGAGCGCGTGTATGCATTCATTGCGCGCCGCGTTCGCGATCGCGATGTGGTTGAGGATCTGACCTCCGACGTGTTCCACAAGGCGCTCACCAACCTTGGGCGCTTCGAATGGCGGGGCGTACCCTTCGCCGCGTGGCTCTTCAGGATTGCGGCAAATGTCATTGCGGATCGGTCAAGCCGCGCCGCCAAAGAGCTTTCCAGCATCGACGATCCTGCGGAGCCCACGTCGGATGCCGGTCCTGAGGAAATCGAGAACCGCGCGCAACTCTTCCGGCTTGTCGACCGGCTTCCGGCAGATCAGCGCGCGCCATCGTGATGCGCTTTGCTGAGCAGAAAAGTATCCGCGAAATCGCGCATGAGCTCGAGCGCACCGAGGGCGCTGTGAAGCAGCTTCAATTCCGTGGCCTGCAAACGTTGCGGACGAAGGTCGGTAAAAAGTTGGGTAAACAAAATGGCTAGGCGCAGCCTGATCGAACAACTCGACGAGGCGGTGCAGGCGATCATCGTCCATCGTGATGCGCCGCTTCCGCTCGTAAGTGCTCGCGTCGCTCCGCTGCTGCGCCTTGCCGCCGAGTTGCGCGATCTTCCCCACGAAGACTTCAAAGCACGTCTCAAATCCGATTTGGAGAGGAGAGCATCTATGGCAAGCGTAGCTGAACCGGTTGCAGCCATACGCCAAACTGCAACCCAACACCTCCGGGTCAAAAACGCCGCCGCCGCCATTGAGTTTTACAAGAAGGCGTTTGGGGCGAAAGAAATCATGCGCTTTGAGAATGAAGGCGGGATCGGACACGCCGAGATCGCGATCGGCAACTCGGTCATCATGCTGGCCGAAGAAGCCCCAGACTATGGTTTCGTCGGCCCCCAAGCCCTGGGCGGTTCCCCGGTGAGCATTCATCTCTACGTCGACGACGTGGACGCGCTGGCCAAACAGGCAGTCACCGCGGGCGCGAAGGTAGTTTTCCCGGTAGGAGACCAGTTTTACGGGGACCGCTCCGGGCAATTCGCCGATCCCTTCGGCTATACGTGGATCATCGCCACGCACAAGGAAGACATGTCTCTCGACGAGATGCACCGTCGATTCAACGCCCTTACGAAACAAGAGCAGGCGAAGAAACCTGCGGTCGCGCCCATTCCCAGAGGTTTCCACACGCTCACGCCGTATCTCATTGTGCAGGACGCACCGGCACTGATCAACTTCACGAAGCAGGCGTTCGCTGCCGAGGAGACTTTTCGCGCCATTGGGTCCGCTGGCGGCATCCACGGCGAAATCCGAGTCGGCGATTCCATGCTGATGATCGGCGGTGGCGGCCCCGGACTTTCCTGGCGTGGGGAATCCTGGCCCACCGCGCTCCATATCTATGTGAAAGATGCGGACGCGGTGTATCAGCGTGCGCTCGAAGCTGGCGCCATTTCGGTGGAGGAACCAACCGACCAGTTCTACGGAGACCGCGAAGCTGGCGTGAAAGACCTCTCCGGGAATTATTGGTGGATCGCCACTCACAAGGAAGGCGGATACATTCCTAAGGGGCTGCACACCGTCACGCCATTTCTGCACCCGCTGCGAGCGGAGCCTGTGATCAATTTCCTGAGACGCGCCTTTGGGGCGGAAGAAGTTGAAAAGAACGCGGCGCCGGATGGCGTGATCCATCACGCAACGGTGAAGATCGGCGACTCGGCCCTCGAGATGGGTGAGGCTCACGGCCCATACCAGCCGATGCCGACCACGTTCTACCTATATGTCGCTGACGTGGACGCTGTCTACCGCCGCGCGCTCGGAGCCGGTGCCACTTCGACAGGGGAGCCGGCAGACCAGTCCTACGGCGCCCGAAACGCCGGCGTGAAAGACCCATTCGGCAACCAGTGGTATATAGCGACTCATATCAAGGACGTAGCGACATAGTGTGCGCCGGAGAGTTTTGGGAATGAGAACTGTCGAGCTAGGCTCGACTGGACAGGCGAGGGCCCCTGTCCCCACATGTGCTGCTGAGGCAAGATACGCCGTGACAGCGGGCGGGAGGCCGGCCGCTAGAGGAGCAGGGCCGAACCATGGCATCGGGGCCCGCGAAATCGTTAGAATGAATTCAATAAATGAGGAGAAGCAAAAATTCTGGCAGACGCAAGTACGAAGGGGCAGGTAACCATGGCAGTCAGACCCATCCCCGAGGGTTATCACACCGCGACGCCATACTTGGCTATCAAAGGCGCGGCCCAGGCAATCGAGTTTTACAAGAAGGCGTTTGGAGCAACCGAGATGCTGCGCCTACCGCAGCCCAATGGCAGAGTGGGGCATGCCGAGATCAGGATCGGCGATTCGTACATCATGATGGCCGACGAATTCCCGGAGATGGGTCACCGCGGTCCGCAATCGCTCGGTGGCACAACGGTGAGCATCCTTCTCTACGTCGCGGACGTAGACGCAGTGTTCAACAAGGCCGTCGCTGCCGGCGCCAAAGCGGTGAAGCCGGTACAGGACCAGTTCTACGGCGACCGCTCCGGATTCATAGAGGACCCTTTCGGACACCGTTGGGGCATCGCCACCCACAAAGAAGACGTGTCAGAGGAGGAGATGAAGAAGCGGATGGCGGCCATGTTCAGCCAAAAATAGAGAGTTCAGTCTGATTGTTGCGAGCACTCCGTCGGCTGCTAAGACAGGGGAAGCAAACATGATTCCCCAATGGCGCAGACCCAAGGTAAACCGCCGCTTTTATATCCTGCGCTGAGAACGGCAGATGTGATGGGTGAACACCAAACTTGTGGGGAACTACTGAAAAAAGACTACCGACGGCCGACCTACGGCTGAAACTCAGAGGCCTCGGGGAAGTGTAACTTGGCCTTGGACAAGGCTCTGGAAAGAGTATCCTCAATCTGGCTCTCGTCGCAGTTCCGGGCCATGGCCAGCTCGCTGACCAACAGGTAACGGGCCCTTTCGAGCATCTTCTTTTCGCGGAAGGACAGAGGCTTACTCTGACTCAAAAGGACCAGACTTTTCAGGACGGCGGCTACTTCCAGCAGCGACCCGGTGCGCATCCGCTCCGAGTTTTCCTTGAAACGGTATTTCCAATCCGCGTTGTTGGAGCATTCGCCATCTATAAGAAAATCAAGGATTTTTTGGATTTCTCCGTTGCGAACTACCCGCCGTAGCCCTACACTCGCTACGTTGTGAAAAGGTACCATCACCTTGAGGCTGCTGGACTTGATCTTGAGCAGGTAAAACTTTTCAACCGTAGCACCGAATGTCCTGCTGCTGATTTGTTCGATAATCCCTACCCCATGGTTGGGGTAGACAACCTTGTCGCCGATGTGGAAATTGCCGTCGCTACTGATCATGAGGGGCCACCCGACGAGAGCAGGAGGGCCTGGAGGAGCAAGCCATTAATATTCTATCTCAAACTGCTGAAATAGGCAATCTAGGCGGTGGTTGGCAGATCACGTCATGTGCTGCTCGTAGTGTCCTAACTGCGCGGTTCGTGAGTAGTATGCAAGGTTTATAATTCGGTTTGGCATGCCGGAGCATCTGAAGAAAAAACTCCAGGACGAAGTGGCTGCGCTCGAACATGAGCTGAGTCATGAACTTCCGAAGGAGCTCAAGAGGGCCGTTGCGCTGGGCGACCTTAGCGAGAATGCCGAATACCACATGGCCAAACAGCGTCAGGAGTTTGTCAAGGCCCGGCTGCGACAGCTAGGTAGACGGTTGGCCGA
>WNFB01000332.1_pt1 | contig 35828 bp, 36 predicted proteins | sample 5400501 | NCBI WGS metagenome assembly WNFB01 (sample SAMN13153341, study PRJNA577476) | soil metagenome | isolation source: 200 cm saprolite under Douglas fir tree site 2 hole 1 | place: USA:California | collected 2015-04-18
CACCCGCGGCTCGGTGTTCACCGCCGCGACCGGGTCCTCGTTCCCCTCCGGTAGTGGAAAGAGCGTGTCAGTCGTCATGCGCGCAGTGTCGCCGCGCGAGGCGCGCCGATGCTACGGATTTCTTCACAGGCTCTTCGCCGGCGCAATCCTGGGGGAGGCTCGGAGGGGGCCGCCGAGGCCCCCTCCGACTAATGAAAGAAGACGCCGGCGTCGATGTTCAGCACCTGGCCGGTGACGCTGTCCGAGCGGCAGAACGCGGCCACCTGATCCGCCACGTCCTCCACGCGGGCCGCGCGCTTGAGCACGGCGCGCTGGCGCGCCCCGTCGGCCAGCTCGGGGCGCAGGCGCGAGGTCATCCGCGTCCCCTCCATCAGCCCCGGGGCCACGCAGTTCACGGTGACCTGCGGCGCCAGCGCCACCGCGAGGCACCGCGTGAGGTGGATGAGCCCCGCCTTGCTCGTCGCGTAGGCGATGCTGCTGCCCCCGGGATTGAGCCCGGCCACCGAGGCGATGTTCACGATGCGACCGGACCCGCTCGCCTTCAGATGCGGGGCGGCCGCCCGGCACAGCAGGTACGGCCCGCGGAGATTGGTGGAGAAGAGCCGGTCCCACACGGAAGCGTCGAGGGCCTCCAGGTCGGGGAACGGGATGCTGATATTCCAGGCCGCGTTGTTGACCAGCGCGTCGAGCCGGCCGAAGTGCCGCACCACCGCCTCGATGACGGGCGGGATCGCGCCGGCGTCGGTCTGATCCAGGGCCACGCTCCACGCCTTCCGCCCGAGCCCTTCCACCGCGGCGCAGGTCTCCCGCGCGGCGTCCTTGCGCTCGAGGTAGGTGATGGCGACGTGAGCGCCCTCCTTCGCGAGGGCCCGCGCGATGGCGATGCCGAGCACTCCGGTGCCGCCCGCGACCAGGGCGACGCGATCCTTGAGATCCATGGCGCCATAGCCTACCAGAATTGGCGCGCGCGGAGCGGCCGGCGTCCCGGGCTTGAAGCGGCCGGGGCGCCGCCGTACACTCGCCCGGTCATGCCCGAGCTGATCCTCCGGAACGTGCGCCCCGGCCGACCCTCTACCTGCTAGGAGCCTGCGCCACCATGGCACCAATCTCTCCGGCTGTCCGCTCCGACCTCGCCCCGACCGGCAAGATGCGGGTCGGCATCAACCACGGCAACCTCGTGCTCGCCCAGAAGAATCCCACGACCGGCGAGCTGAAGGGCGTCGCGGTGGACCTGGCCCACGAGCTGGCCCGCCGGCTCGACGTGCCGGTCGAGCTGGTCCAGTACTCCTCGGCCGGTCAGATGACCGACGCGCTGGCGACCGGCGCGTGGGACGTGGCCTTCCTCGCCCGGGAGGCCGGACGGGCGGGCGAGATCGGCTTCACCGCTCCGCACCTGCTGATCGAGGGCACCTACCTGGTGCCGGCCGGCTCCCCCTACGCCGGCGCGGCCGAGATCGACCGCGATGGCCTGCGCATCGCGGTCTCCGAGAAGAGCGCCTACGATCACTTCCTGACCCGCAATATCAAGCACGCCAAGCTGGTCCGCGGGGCGGGCAACAGTGCCGGGCTCGGGCTCCTGCAGGCGGGGCAGGCCGACGTGATCGCCGGGGTGCGACAGCTGCTCCTGATGGACCAGGCCAAGCTGCCGGGCTCGAAAGTGCTCGAGGATCGCTTCATGGTGATCGAGCAGGCGATGGGCCTGCCCAAGGGACGCGACGCCGGCCTCGCCTACGCGAAGGCGTTCATCGAGGAAATGAAGGCCTCCGGGTTCGTGGCCCGCGCGCTGGAGAAGTCGGGCGTGCGCGGCGTGCCGGTCGCGCCCGCCGAGAAGTCCTAGCGCGGTCGCTCGCGGCGACGCACCGGGGAGACGCTCATGCGAGTCTACAACGTCGCCGGGTACGCTCTGGTGGTCGCCCATGCCCTGGTGTCGGCGCTCCTGGCGCCTCCGGAGCTGGGCCCTTGGCGGGGGCTGGGCTTCGGGATGCTCTATCTCGTCTTCATCTGGCTCGTCAGCGGCATCTATCTGTCGGACGTCTTGCACATGGGCATCGCGCACCGCGCCCTGGACTTCAAGGATCCGTTCGTCAAGGTCCTGGCGCTGCTCAACAACACGGTGGCGATCTACATCAACCCCCGGACGTGGGTGAACCGTCATCGCCTTCATCACGCGTTCTCCGATCACCGGGGGGACCCGAACAAGCTGAGCGGCGATGGCTTCTGGAAGACCCTGTACCTCTGCATCTCTCCCTACGGCTGTGAATCCGATCTGGCGCGCGACCCGATCCTCAAGACGTGGGCGCTTCGCCTCACCGCGAGTCCGGGGTTCGCGGTCTTCGCGCAGCTCAGCAGCTACGCGCTGCTCTGGCTGCTGGTTCGCGACTGGATGTACGCGCTGGCCCTGTGGGTCAGCGTGCGGGTGGTCGGCCTCTGGGTCAACATGGTCCAGAACTTCTGGACGCACGACCGGCGCTTCGGCACCCGGCGCTATGACGACGCCGACGACAACGCCATGAATATCGGCGACTGGCTACCCGTGACCGCCACGTTCAGCGCGTGCTGGCAGAACAATCACCATCACTACCCGCATCTCCTGCGGCTCAGCCACGATCCGGCGGAGTACGATTTCGGCTTCCTGACCGTGCGTTGCATGAAAGCCCTGGGGCTGGTCAGGGCATCACGGACGGGGGCCCAGCTTCCCAAGGACGTTCCATTGCAGGACCTCGGCTTTTAGGTCAGCGGGACGATCGCGTAGAAGCGGGGCTCGGCCCCGACCGCGCGAGTGACGTGGCCCCGGCCGGTGAGATCCTCGGCCAGCAGGACATCCCCAGGCCCGACGCGAACCACGGTGCCGTCGCCGACCTCGATCTCCGCCTGCCCGGATAGCGTGATCGAGTACTGCCGCCGCGGCGCGCAGTGCCAGTCGAGCACGTAGCCCGGCGGGGCGACGCGGAACGCGAGGCCCGCGACGGGCTGCATCGGCGTGCCTTCCCCGTGCGCGCCCTCGGTGTCGGTGAAGGGCTTCATGGCCAAGGGCATCTCCTCGACATGCGACTGCCCGTCCGCGCCGCTGTAGACCCGCCAGATCTTCGGCATACGCTCCCTTTCCGTGGGAAGTGGCGCTAGAACTGCACGCGGCGCAGGACGGCGCGCGGCAGGGCGCGGATGACCAGCATGATCCACCGCCAGATTCCGGGGGCGTAGACCTGGTGGCGGCCCCGGTCGATGGCCCGCACCACCGTGGCCGCCACCGCCTCCGGCTCGCCCGCGAAGGGCGGGACGGGCAGCCCCGCGGTCATCGCGGTCTTCACGAAACCCGGCTTGACGCAGAGCACGCGCACCCCGCGCTCGCGATAGGCCAGGTCGAGGCCGTCGAGGAACACCGAGAGTCCGGCCTTGGACGCGCCGTAGAGATAGTTGCTGCGCCGGGCGCGGTCGCCCGCCACGCTGCTGAAGGCGCAGATGAGTCCCCCGCCCCGCGCGGCGAGGCGCGCGGCGGCCTGCTGGCAGAGCAGCACCGCGCCGGTGAAGTTGACCTCGAGCAGCGCGGCCAGGCGCGCGGGATCGGCGGCCAGTTCCTCCTGGCGGCCGAAGGCGCCGCCGGTCACCACGAGGGCGTCGAGGCCGCCCAGGGCGTGGTCGGCCGCGTCGAGCGCTTCCGCGAACCCGGCCGGCCGGCCGAGGTCGAGCGGGGCGTGGCCGACCGGCACGCGCGGGCCGCGCGCCTCCAGGTCGCGCGCGGAGCGCGCCATCTCGGCCGCGTCGCGGCCGAGCAGGAAGAGGGCGTCGCCGCGCTCGGCGAGCGCGCGCGCGAGCGCGCGGCCCATGCCGCGGGTCGCGCCGACGAAGGCCACCTTCACGCGCGGTCCCCGAGGAGCCGGACGGACTGGGCGGAGCGGAAGCGGTGGCCCGGATCCCAGCGGTCGCGCACCGCGCGCCACTCGGCCAGGCGCGGCATCATGCGCGCGAAGTCCTCGGCCCGCGTCACCGCGTCCTTGGCGAGGTAGACCCGCCCGCCGTGGGCGATCACCACCGCGTTCAGCTCGTGGATCAGGGCCTCGGTGGCCGCGCCGCGGTACGCCATGTCGAGCGCCAGCGTGGTGCCTTCCATCGGGAAGGACAGGTAGGCGTCGGAGGCGGGGCCGCAGTCCTTGATCACGGCCAGGAACGAGGCGGCGCCGGCGGCGCCCAGCCGGTCGAGGATCGCGGTCAGCGGCGCGGTGCCCGCCGCGCGCGGCAGCACGCACTGGTACTGGAGGAAGCCGCGGCGGCCGTAGAGCCGGTTCCACTGCCCCACCGCGTCGAGCGGGTAGAAGAAGCGGTCGTGGAAGACCACGCGCCGCTTGAGCGCCCCGCCGTGGAGCCGGTAGTAGAGGTAGTTGAACCAGCGCATGAACAGCGGGTTCAGCAGCCATTCCGGGGCGTCCACCGGCACGGTGAGCGGCAGGCCGCGGGGCAGGCGGCGACCGGCCGCCTCCATCGGGGTGGCGTGCCGCCCGCGCATGAGAATGCCGCGGCCGACCGCGCTTCCCCGGGCCAGGCAATCGATCCAGCCGACGGTGTAGGGCCAGTCGGGAGCACTCCGCTTGAGCCCGGCCAGCATGGCCTCGAGCCCCTCCACGCCCACCGTCTCCAGCACGATCCACGGCGACTCCACCCGGCGGAGCCTCAGCGTGACCTCCACGATGAGGCCGGTGAGCCCCATCCCGCCCACGGTGGCGAGGAAGAGCTCGCGCTCGTGGGCGGGCCCGCACTCCACGCGCTTGCCGTCGGCGGTGACCAGGACGAGGCGGTCGACGAAGCGGCCGAAGGAGCCGTCGCGGTGGTGGTTCTTGCCGTGGACGTCACAGGCCACGCAGGCCCCGACCGTGACGAACTTGGTGCCGGGCGTGACCGGCGGAAACCAGCCGCGCGGCAGGAACACCGTCAGAATGTCGGCGAGGCTCAGCCCCGCCTCGCAGTGGAGCCGGCCGGTGTCGCCGTCGAACGCCAGGATGCGATCGGCCCGCGTGCGCTCCACCACGAGCCCGCCCGGCGCCGCCGGCATCGCGGCGTCCCCGTAGGCGCGGCCCAGACCACGCGCGATCACCGGCTCCCCGTCCGGCGGCAGCCCCGGCTCCCCGGAGCGGTCCACCCGAGCGCGTCCCACCGGATGACGGCCCCAGCCGGCCACCTCCTCCAGGGGGAGCCCATCGTCCCGAGGGATCACGGCGCCCAGCGCGCGAGCCACGCGGGCCCCCAGACCGGACCGTAGATGATGATGAGGAGCGCCAGCATCCAGAGCCCGGTATTGACGAGGAGCGCGCGGTCGTTGAGCAGGAGGTCGGAGGGGTTGCCGCCCATCTCGCGGCGGTAGAGCAGGTAGAGATACCGGAAGATACCGTAGAGCACGAAGGGCAGCGTCACCGGCAGGAGCCGCGTGTTGAACTTCGCCACCGTCTCCGGGGACATGGTGTAGAGCGCGTAGGCGGTCACGGTGGACGCGGTGACCACCGCCACCATCTGGTCGAGGAAGCTCTCGCTGTACTCGGCCAGGATGGGCCGATGCGCGGCCGCGTCACCCTTGAGTGTCCGGTACTCGTGCCGGCGCTTGCCCAGGGCCAGGAAGAGCGCGACCAGGATCGTGCAGATCACGAGCCAGCCCGAGATCTCCACCGCGATGGCCTCGGCGCCCGCCACCGCGCGGAGCACGAAGCCCGCGGCCACCGTGAGCACGTCGAGGATCACCAGGTGCTTGAGCCACACCGAGTAGGCGGTGAGGAGCGCCGCGTAGGCGGCGGCGGCCAGCCCGAAGCCGGTGGACAGGCAGAAGGCGGCGATGAGGCTGCCCACCAGCAGCACGATGCCCAGCGCCCACGCCGCCGGAATCGGCAGGGCGCCCCGCGCGATGGGCCGGTAGCGCTTCGCGGGATGCAGCCGGTCCTTCTCGGCGTCCGCCACGTCGTTGAAGACGTAGATGGCCCCGGAGAGCGCGCAGAAGATCAGGAATCCGGCCAGCGCCGGCCAGACGAGCGGGGTGAACAGGTTCTGCGAGAAGATGAGGCCGGCGAAGACGAACAGGTTCTTCACCCACTGCCGTGGCCGGAGCGAGACGAGCGCGGCGACCAGGAGGCTCACGAGGCTTCAGATCTTGATGACGTGACGGACGTCTCCCAGCGCGCCGGTGGCGTTGCGGGTGTCCAGCACGAGCCGCGCGTCCCGGACCAGCCGCGCCGCCTCGAACTCGGGATGCGCGGTGAGCAGCACCACGAGGTCGTAGGCGGACAGGTCGGCCTGCGCCCAGGCCACGCTCTTGAGGAGCTGGCCGCCCACCTGGATCTGGGGCACCCGGGGGTCCGCGTACTCGAGGTGCGCCCCGCGGGCGAGGAAGTCCTCGATGATCTCGAGCGCGGGCGAATCGCGGATGTCCCCGACCCCCGCCTTGTAGGCCACCCCCAGCGCCAGGATGCGCGAGCCCCTCACCGCCTTCGACTGGTCGTTGAGCGCGTCGGTGGCGAGCTGCACCACGTAGCGCGGCATGCCGCCGTTGATCTCGTCGGCGAAGGCGATGAACTTGGCCTCGTAGCCGGCGAGGCGCGTCCGCCAGGACAGGTAGTGCGGGTCGCTCGGCAGGCAGTGGCCGCCGATGCCCGGCCCCGGGTAGAAGGCCATGAACCCGAAGGGCTTGGTGGCGGCGGCGCCGATCACCTCCCAGGCCGACATGCCGAGCCGGCGGCACATGATCGCCAGCTCGTTGACGAGCGCGATGTTGACGCTGCGGAAGGTGTTCTCGAAGAGCTTGACCATCTCCGCGACCTGCGTGGAGGACACCGGGACGACCTGGTCGATGATCTGGCCGTAGAGGGTCTCGATCAGACGACGGCATGCGGGCGTGACGCCGCCCACCACCTTGGGAATGCGGGAGAGCCCCCAGGTCTGGTTGCCGGGATCGATGCGCTCGGGCGAGAACCCCAGGAAGAACTCCTCGCCCACCCGGAGCCCGCCGCGGCTCAAGCGCGGGAGCAGGACCTCGTCGGTGGTGCCGGGATAGGTGGTGGACTCCAGCACCACGAGGCCGCCGGGCCGCAGCACGCGGGCCACGCCGTCGGCCGCCGCCACGATGAAGGAGATGTCGGGCTCCTTGGACTTGCCGAGGGGGGTGGGCACGCAGATGACGATGGCGTCGGCCTCGCCCAGCGCGTCGGGAGAGGAGTGGATCGCGAGGCGCCCGCTCTGGACCAGCGGGGCCAGCAGGGCGGCGGGCACGTCCTCCACCGGGCTCATGCCGCCCGCGAGGAGCGCGGTGCGGACGGGGTCGGCGTCCACCCCGATCACCCGAAAGCCGGCCCGGGCGAAGGCCACCGCGAGGGGCAGCCCGACGTACCCCAGGCCCACCACGCCCACCGTGGCGGAGCGGCTCGTCAGGCGCTCCTCGAGCCGGGACCCGAGCGCGCCGAGCGGCGTCACCTCACATCACCTGGGCGAGCGCCCGCTTGATCGCGTCCACCACCTGGTCCACCTCCGGATCCAGGAGCTCGGGGAAGCACGGCAGGCACAGCACCTCGGCGGCGACCTGGGTGGCCACCGGGAAGTCGCGGTCCGCGTTCGGCTGCGAGAAGAGCGGCTGCGCGGGGATCGTGCTCGGGTAGTGGATGGCGGTGCCGACGCCCAGCCCGGCCAGGGCCGCCGCGAGCGCCTCCCGCTTGGCCGACCGCACCGTGTACTGGTGGTAGATGTGTCGCGCGGGCGGCCGCTCCACCGGCAGGACGAGCGGTAGGCCGGCGAGCGCGGCGTCGTAGTGGCGGGCGATGGCGCGCCGCCGCTCGTTCCAGTCCGGCAGGCGCTTGAGCTTCACGCGGAGCAGCGCCGCCTGCAGCTCGTCGAGCCGGCTGCAGCCACCCAGCTCGACGTGCGTGTACTTGCGGCTCGAGCCGTGGTCGCGGAGCAGCCGGATGCGCTCGGCCACGTCATCGCGCGTGGTCAGCACCATGCCGCCGTCGCCGCAGGCGCCCAGGTTCTTGGTCGGGTAGAACGACAGCGTGGTGGCGTCGGCCCACGCGGCCACCGGGCGGTCCGCGTACGAGGCGCCCACCGCCTGCGCCGCGTCCGCGACGATCGCGAGGCCGCGGGCCCGGGCCAGATCGCCGAGGGCGTCCATCGCCGCCACCTGCCCGTAGAGGTGGACCGGCACGATGGCGCGGGTCCGCGGCGTGATCGCCCGCTCCACCCGCGCCGGATCCAGGTTGAACGTGCCCGGCTCGACGTCCACGAAGACGGGCGTGGCGCCGGCCATCACGATGGTGGTGGCGGAGGCGACGAAGGAGAACGCGGAGGTGATGACCTCGTCGCCCGGCCTCACCCCGACCGCCTTGAGCGCCAGCAGCAGGGCGTCGGTGCCGGAGCCCGTCCCCACCCCGTGGCGCGCCCCGCACAGGTCGGCCAGCTCGCGCTCGAGCGCCTGCCCCTCCGGCCCCAGGATGAACCGGCAGGAGTCGAGCACGCGCGTCGCCGCGTCCATCAGCTCGGCGCGCAGGGCGTCGTGCTGCCGCTTGAGGTCGATCTGGGGAATCATCAGAAGCCCGAGCGGGCCGAGGTGCCCACCTGGCCCAGGCCGAGCAGGTTGATCGAGATGCGGAACTCGTTCTCGTCGCCGCGACGGTTCACGTATTCGGCCATGACGGACCAGCAGCTGAAGTGCCAGTCGATGCCCACCCGGTTCTCGATGGCCTGCCCTCTCCGGACGTCCCAGGCGGTGGACCCGCGGACGTCAACGTTGCTGCGCACCTTCACCAGCGCTTCCGCCTTCGCGTAGCGGCTACCGCCCTGCTCGTTGAAGCGGGGCCCCACCGCCACCGCGAAGCGCGGGTACACGAGACGGACGTCCGCGTTGGCCTCCCGCAGGCCCAGGTCGTAGACATTGTACCGGGCATCGGCGTGGAAGCCGATCCTTTGGTTGGGGCTGATCGTGAGATCGGCGTAGAGGTCCTTCAAGGGCTGGGAGACGGGGTCCGACGGCGGCCGGCTCGCCGCGGTGGTCGCGGGACAGCACGTACCGGTAGTTGGCCTCGAGCCCGACACCGCGCCGGGTGTAGGCCTTGCCCTGCGCCACCGCTTGGCCGGTGTCGCGATTCAGCTCGACGCGGTCGGCGAGCAGGCGGGTCTGGCCCCGGGTGATCTCCACGTTGCTGATCGCGATGAGCAGGTCGGTGGCGCCGCCGACCTGCTGGAGCTCGTCGGCCACTACGGTGTGGCTTCCTCGCCGCCCGCGCGGACCGTCACGCCGCCCGGCTGCGCCCAGGCCGGGCCGGCGGGGAGCCCCACGGAGGCCCCCGCCGAGAGCAGGGCCGCGAGCAGGGTCATCCGGGCGCCGCGCGTGCGCCCGCTAGGGCCGGGCATCGAGCGGACGGGAGGCCGGGACGGCGACATGAGGCCCCATGCTAGCAGCGGGCTCCGGCCGTGAAAAGGACATCCTGCCCATCGCCCGCGGCGGCCAGGACGTCGCCGATCAGCGAGAGGGAGCCGGCCACGCACACGATCCCGTGTGGATCCTCCGCGATGGCCATCGCGAGCGCGTCCTGCGGCGACCGCGCGGTGTCCACGCGCGCGCCCGCCGGCAGCAGCGCCCGCAGCGCCTCCGGCGCGGCGGCCCGCGGATTCGCGGACGCGGTGAGGATGACGCGCGCGGCCAGCGGCCGGAGGGCGGCGAGGATGCCGCCCGCGTCCTTGTCGGCGAGGACGCCGAACACGAAGGTGACGGGCCGCCCCGGGAAATACGCGCGCAGCGACGCGGCGAGGGCCCGAGCCCCCGCCGGGTTGTGGGCCCCGTCGAGGACGACGAGGGGGTCGCGGCGGAAGATCTGGAAGCGCCCGGGCCAGCGAACGCCGCGCAGGCCCGCGCGGATCGCGCCCTCGGCCGCCCCCAGCTCCCGCGCCGCCGCCGCCGCGAGCAAGGCGTTGCCCGGCTGGTAGACGCCCAGCAGCCCGCAGGCCACGTCGGGGATCCGCCAGTCCGGCCCCTCCAGGTGGAGCCGCTGCGCCTCGAGGGTGAAACCGATCGGGGTGACGCGCAGGTCGCGCCCCTCGAGCGAGAGCGGCACGCCGGTCTCCGCGGCGCGGCGGGTGATGACCGCCTCCGCTGCCGGATCCTGCCGCGCCGAGAAGGCCACGCCGCTCCGAATGATCGCTGCTTTCTCGGTCGCGATCAACGCCAGCGTGTCGCCCAGCTCGTGCTGGTGGTCGTAGTCGATGGGCCCGAGGACGACCACCCGCGGCTTGCCCACCGTGGTCGCGTCGAGCCGGCCCCCGAGGCCCACTTCGAGGACCGCCACGTCCACCCGCGCGCGGCAGAAGTGGTCGAGCGCGAGCGCGGTGCCCGCCTCGAAGACGGTGAGGTCGAGGCGGGTGATGAGCGTGCCGAGCGCGTCGACACCGTCCACGAAATCGGATTCGGAGATCGGCCGGCCGTCCACCCGGATGCGCTCGCGGTAGTGGGCGAGATGCGGCGAGGTGTAGAGGCCGACCCGGCGGCCCGCGGCCTGGAGCATGGCGGCGAGCATGGCCGAGATGGAGCCCTTGCCGTTGGTGCCGCCCACCTGGGCGATGGTGAAGGCCCGCTCGGGCCGCCCGATCGCGTCGAGCACCGCCTCGATGCGCTCGAGGCCGGGGCGCATGCCCGCCCGCTCCCCGCCGCGCAGCGCGAGGATGCGGGCTACGGCCTCCCCATACGTCATGGGGCGGGCGCGGGGGCGCGACCGCTGAAGAAGGCGAGGATGCGTCGGAGCGTGGCCCGCAGCTCCCGCCGCTCCACGACCAGGTCGAGCTGGCCGTGCTCGAGCAGGAACTCCGAGCGCTGGAACCCTTCGGGCAGCGGCTGGCGGATGGTCTCCGCGATCACCCGCGGACCCGCGAAGCCGATGAGCGCGCGCGGCTCGGCCAGGATGAGATCGCCCAGCATCGCGAAGCTGGCCGTCACGCCGCCGGTGGTGGGATCGGTGAGGAGCGAGATGTAGGGAATGCGCTCGGCGTCGAGCCGCTGGAGGGCGGCCGACGTCTTGGCCATCTGCATGAGCGAGAGGATGCCTTCCTGCATGCGCGCCCCCCCCGAGGCGGAGACGATGAGGAGCGGGATGCGCTTCTGCAGGGCCAGCTCGATGGTGCGCGTGAGCTTCTCGCCCACCACCGAGGCCATGCTGCCGCCCAGGAACGCGAACTCGAAGACCGCGATCGCGACCGGGTAGCCGCCGATGCGCGCGGTGCCGGTGACCACCGCCTCGCCCGCGTCGGTCTTGCCGCGGGCGGCCTTCAGCCGGTCGGTGTACTTCTTGGTGTCCTTGAAGTTGAGCGGATCCTTCGAGCGCAGCCCCGCCTCGCGCTCCTCGAAGGAGCCGTCGTCGGCCAGGAGCGCGATGCGCTCCCGCGCGGAGATGCGGAACGGGTAGCCGCACTTGGGGCAGACGCGACCCGCGCGCTCCACCTCGGGCCGGTAGACGATCTCCTTGCAGGAGTCGCACTTGACCCACAGGCCCTCGGCGATGACGACCTTCTTCGGCCGCTCGTCGTCGCCCTCTTCCTTCTTCTTCCAGAACCAGGCCATGGGTCAGCGGCCGCTCAACCCGCTCGCGGGTTGTCCGCCGAACGCGGGATGTCCGCGGACTGGGGGAGTGCGGGGGCCATTTCTGGGCCCCCGCATTGAATAGAGAAGCGGATCCGATTGACAGCCGGCTCCCGGGTCGATGCGACCCTGATCACGACACGCTCCGAAGAGGCGCCTTCAGGGACGCGATGAAGTCGCCGACGCGCGGGAGGAGCTCCGCGGAGGTCCCGTACTGCTCGACGAGGCGCACGATCGCGGAGCCCACGATGACGCCGTCGGCGGCGCGGCCGACCTCGGCCGCCTGCTCCGGGGTGCTGATGCCGAAGCCCACGCAGATCGGCTTGGTCGTGATGTTGCGGAGGGCGCGGAGCTGCTGGGCGAGCTCGGGCGCGAGCGCGCTGCGCTCGCCGGTGACCCCGGTGAGCGAGACCATGTAGATGAAGCCCTCGCTCGCCCGGGCGATCTTGCGCATCCGCTCCGGGGTGGAGGTGGGCGCCACCAGGTGGACGACGTCGAGCCCGGCCGGGCCCGCCTCCGCGCGCAGCGGATCCGCTTCCTCGGGCGGCACGTCGGCCACGATGACGCCGTCGATGCCCGCCTCCACCGCGGTGCGGCAGAAGGCCTTGAGCCCGAAGGCGAGGATCGGATTGTAGTAGGTCAGGAACACGAGCGGCACCGACACGTCGCCGCGCATCTCGCGGACCAGCTCGAGCACGCGCGGCAGGGTCACGCCCGCGGCGAGCGCGCGCTGAGTCGCCCGCTGGATCACCGGACCGTCCGCGAGCGGATCCGAGAACGGGATGCCCAGCTCGATCACGTCGGCGCCGCGCCGGGCCGCCTCCCCCACCAGACGCCGCGTCATCGCGAGCGAGGGATCGCCCGCCGTGAAGTAGGCGACGAGGGCGCGCTCGCGGCGCGCCCGGAGCGCCGCGAAGGTGGCCGCGAGCCGCGAGGCCGGACGCGGGGCGGCGGCGGGACGCTTCATGGGTGACCGCCGTGCCCGTTGGCGGCGGCGCCGTCGAGGGCCTGGGCCACCGTGTGCACGTCCTTGTCGCCGCGCCCCGAGAGCCCGATCAGCACGCTCTGGGTCTTCTTCATGCGCGCGGCCGCCCGCATCGCGTGGGCCACCGCGTGGGCGGATTCGAGCGCGGGCATGATGCCCTCGAGCCGGGTGAGGGCCTTGAAGCCCTCGAGCGCCTCCCGATCGGTGATCGAGACGTACTCGAACCGGCCCACGTCCTTGTAGTACGAGTGCTCGGGGCCCACGCCCGGGTAGTCGAGGCCGGCCGAGATCGAGTGCGCCTCCGCCACCTGCCCGTCGTCGTTCTGCAGCACGTAGCTCATGCTCCCGTGCAGCACCCCCACCGCCCCCGAGCCGAGCGAGGCGCCGTGCTTGCCGGTCGCGATGCCGTGGCCGCCCGGCTCCACCCCGACGATGCGCACGCGCCGGTCGCCGATGAACGGCCAGAAGAGTCCCATCGCGTTGGAGCCGCCGCCCACGCAGGCCACGATCAGGTCGGGCAGGCGGCCGATCGCCCGGCGGGACTGCGCGCGCGCCTCATCGCCGATCACGCGCTGGAAGTCGCGCACGAGCATCGGGTACGGATGGGGGCCCATCACCGAGCCGAGCAGGTAGTAGGTCGTGCGCACGTTGGTGACCCAGTCGCGCAGCGCCTCGTTGACCGCGTCCTTGAGCGTCTTCGAGCCGCTCTCCACCGGGATCACCCGGGCGCCGAGCAGCTTCATGCGAAAGACGTTGAGGGCCTGGCGCTCGACGTCCACGCTGCCCATGTAGACCTCGCAGTCGAGGCCCAGCAGGGCGGCGGCGGTGGCGGAGGCCACCCCGTGCTGACCCGCGCCGGTCTCCGCGATGATCCGCGACTTGCCCATCCGCTGGGCGAGCAGGGCCTGGCCGAGGACATTGTTGATCTTGTGGGCGCCGGTGTGGCAGAGGTCCTCGCGCTTGAGGTAGATGCGCGCGCCGCCCACGTGGCGGGTCAGCCGCTCCGCGAAGTAGAGCGGCGTCGGGCGGCCCGCGTAGGTGGACAGCAGCTCGCGCAGCCGGCGGCGGAAGCGCGCGTCGGCCCGCGCGGCGCGGTACGCTCGCTCGAGATCCACCAGCGGCTGCATCAGGGTCTCGGGCACGAAGCGGCCACCGAAGCGGCCGTAGTGGCCGTTGGCGTCCGGGAGCGACGCGGGCCGCAGGCGCGCCGGGCTCATGGGGCGGCGGCCGCCGCGCGCGCCAGGCTCACGAAGCGGGTCACGCGCGCCTTGTCCTTGCGCCCCGGGCGGGCCTCCACCCCGGAGTTGACGTCGACCCCGTACGGGCGGACGCGGCGCACCGCCTCTCCCACGTTCTCCGGAGTGAGCCCGGCCGAGAGCAGCACCGGATGCCGGCGCGCCATCTCCGCGGCCACGTCCCAGGGGATCACCGGCCGCGCCTCACCCTCACTCCAGCGCGCGGGCGAGTCGAGCAGGAAGGCGGCGACGCGGTAGCCGGCCATGCGGTCGAGATCGGCGGCGCCCGCGACCTTGAGAGTCTTGATCACGGGCAGCCGGAAGTCGTGCAGGTCCTCGGGGGCCTCGTCGCCGTGGAACTGGAGCGCGCCCAGCCCGCACTGCTCGGCCACCGCCTTCACGTGGCCCGGGGCGTGGCTCCAGAAGACGCCCACCGGCGTCACGAAGGGCGGCAGGGCCGCCACGATCCGGGCCACCGCCTCGGGGGTGACGTAGCGCGGGGTGCCCTCCACGAAGATGAAGCCGAGCGCGTCGGCGCCCGCGGCCACGCAGAGCCGCGCGTCGTCGAGATTGGTGATGCCGCAGATCTTGATCCTCATCGCAGCGAGAGCTCGCGCACCTTCGCGGCCACGTCGCCCGCCCGCAGGAGCGTCTCCCCCACCAGCACCGCGTGGGCGCCCGCGGCCACCACGGCCGCCACGTCGGCGCCGCTCGCGAGCCCGCTCTCGCTCACCGTCAGAGGCCCCGGCGGGATCTGGGGCAGCAGGTGGAGCGAGGGCTCGAGGCTCGTGGTGAGCGTCTGGAGGTCGCGATTGTTGACGCCGATCACCGGCGCGCCCAGCCGCAACGCGCGATCCAGCTCGTTCAGCGTATGCACCTCCACGAGGGTGGCGAGCCCGGCGCCCTTGGCGGCGTGGAGCAGGTCGCGCAGGGCCGCGTCCTCGAGGGCGGCCACGATCAGCAGCACCGCGTCGGCCTCGGCCGCGCGCGCCTCCCAGAGCTGGTACTCGTCCACGATGAAGTCTTTGCGGAGCACGGGGACGGCGACGGCGCCGCGGACTCGCACGAGGTCGTCGAGGCTGCCGTGGAAGTAGCGGGCGTCGGTGAGCACCGACACCGCGGCCGCGCCGGCCCCCGCGTAGATCCCGGCCTGGGCAACCGGATCGAGATCGGCGCGGAAGAGCCCCTGCGACGGCGAGCCCCGCTTGACCTCCGCGATGAGACGCACCCGCTCGCCGGGCGCGGGGCGGAGGGCCGCTTCGAAGTCGCGCGCGGGGGCGAGCCCGCGGCAGGCCGCGATCAGGTCCGGGAGGGGACGTCGCGGCTTGAGCGCGGCCAGCTCGGAGCGCTTGTGGGCGACGATCTCATCCAGGACGCCCATGCGGCTAGTAGTCGCCGCGCAGCCCGTGGTCCCGCCCCGTGATGTCGATGCGCGCCATCTGCTCCATCACGTACTCGCGCAGCGTGCGCGGCGGCGGCAGGTCGCGCACGAGGCGGCCGCCCGCGATCAGCGGCTTGAGGAGCGCTTCGGCGGGGCGCCCGTCGGGGCCCACCGGCGCGGGGGCGGTGGCGGGAAGCACCATGTTCTGCAGCGAGCCCGGGAACCGCCACACCTGCTTGGCCCCGGAGCGCTTGCCGCGCTTGGCCATCGGTAGGCCCTCGATCTCCATGATGTCGAGCGCGAAGGAGAGCACCGGGGCATTGGCGATCGAGGTGCCGACCCCGTAGCCGTCGACCAGGGAGTTCAGCTTGAGGATCTCGTACTCGTCGATGCCGCCCGAGGCCAGGATCTTGACGTGGTTGAAGCCGCGCAGGTCGAGCTCCCAGCGCACCTCCTCGAGGATGCGGAAGAAGTCGCCGCGGCGCGAGGACGGCGTGTCGAGTCGCACCGCGTAGAGATCGCGGCCGAGGGCCTCCGCCACGCGGATGGCCTCGAACTTCTCGTCCTGGAGCGTGTCGATGAGGGCCACCCGCCGTACCTTGGGATCGATCACGTCGTGGAAGGCCCGGAGCGCGGCCACCGTGTCGCCGAAGAGCAGGACCAGGGCGTGCGGGATGGTGCCGGTGGGATCGGCGTCGATCAGCTCGGCGGACTTGGTGACCGCGACCCCGTCGCAGCCGCCCACGAAGGCGTTCCGCTCGATCATCGGGGCCAGCGCGGGGTGCATGCGCCGCGCCCCGAAGGAGATCACCTGGCGCTCGCCCGCGGCGCGCTTGCAGCGCGCGGCCTTGGTGGCGATGCCGGAGGCCTGGCAGAGGAAGCCGAGAAGGGCCGTCTCGTACTTCGCCCACTCGGGATAGACGCCCTCGATGAGGAGCACGGTGTCCTCGGGGCCGAAGAGGGTGCCCTCGTCCATCGCCCACACGTCGACCGGCAGGCCCTCGAGCAGCGCCGCCGCCTCCTCGATGCCCGCGAGGATGCCGAAGGTCCAGTCGGTCTGCGGGAAGCTCTTGAGCCGGATCTCGGCCTTGACCCGCTTGTGGAGTCCCTTCGCGCGGAGAATCTCGACGGTGCGCTCGAAGTAGACGTCGGAGACCTCGCCCGCCTTGATCTCGGGCTCGGAGGCCGTGTGGAAGGCGCGCTTGGGCTGGCTCTTCATAGAGATGGAGACACCTCCCGGCCCCGCAATAAAGTGCAGGGATTGTCCCAGAAAGCCCCGGGGAAGTCAATCAATGGGGCGACCGTCGTGCGTGGCAAAGTACCGCCCCACAAGGTCTTTCCCCTGGGCGGTTACAGCTTGAGGCCCTTCAGGTACTCGCGGAAGGCGTCGGCCAGGTCGGGCCGGGCCAGGGCGAACTCCACGGTGGCCTTGAGGAAGCCGAGCTTCTCGCCGGTATCGTGGCGCTTGCCCTCGAACTCGACGGCGTAGATGGGCCGCCGGCCCCGCAGCGCGCGGAGCCCGTTCGTCAACTGGATCTCGCCGCGGGAGTCCGGCACGGTCTCTTGCAGGATCGGGAACAGATCGGGCGTGAGCACGTACCGCCCGATGATGGCCAGGTCCGACGGCGCGTCCCGCGGGTCCGGCTTCTCCACGAGATCCTGCACCTCGTAGACGTTCGCCCCGAGGCCGCGCGCCGCGATCACGCCGTAGCGGCCGATCTCTTCCCGCGGCATCCGCATCACCGCCAGCACCGGGCCGTCGTGCCGCTCGTACACGTCGAGGAGCTGGCGCATGCACGGCACCCGCGAGGTGATGATGTCGTCGCCCAGGAACACGCCGAAGGGCTCGTCGCCCACGAGCGGCCGGGCGCAGAGGATGGCGTGGCCGAGCCCCAGCGGCTCCTTCTGGCGCACGTAGGAGACCGACGCCAGCTCGGAGATCGTCTTGATCTGGGCCAGCTCCTCCAGCTTCCCGCGGTCCTGCAGGTAGTACTCGAGCTCGAAGGCCGCGTCGAAGTGGTCCTCGATCGCCCGCTTGTTCCGTCCGGTGACGAGGATGATCTCCTCGAGCCCGGAGGCCACCGCCTCCTCCACCACGTACTGGATGGTGGGCTTGTCCACGAGCGGCAGCATCTCCTTCGGCTGCGCCTTGGTGGCGGGCAGGAAGCGGGTGCCGAGACCGGCGGCGGGGAACACGGCCTTCCTGACCTTCATCGAACTCGACGATACACGAGGCGGATCGGAAAGGGAACTCAGGCCGGGGGCGGGCCGTCCTCGGGCGTGCGCACCTGGATGCCCAGCTTCTTGATCCGGTACCAGAGGCTGCGCTCCGAGATGCCGAGGATCTTGGCCGCGCGCGCCTGCACCCCCTGGGTCTGCGAGAGCGCGTCCAGGATCATGCGGCGCTCCCACTCCTCGAGCGCTTCGTCGAGCGAGCCCGACAGCACCGGCCCGCTCTCCGCGGCGCGCCGGGCCGGGGCCGAGCGCTGGATCGCGGGGGGCAGGTCCTCGGGGTTGATCACGCCGTCGCTCATCACCATCGCGCCCTCGAGCACGTGCTGCAGCTCGCGCACGTTGCCCGGCCACGCGTAGGTCCACAGGCAGCGCAGGGCCTCGGACGAGAGGATGGCGGGCGCGCGGTTGAGCCGCTTGGCCGCGCGCTCCAGGAGATGGGTGGCCAGGAGCGGCAGGTCGTCCACGCGCTCGCGCAGCGGGGGCAGGTGCATGCCCACGCCCTGGAGGCGGTAGAACAGGTCCTCGCGGAACGTCCCCTGCGCCACCGCCGCCTCGAGGGTCCGGTGCGTGGCCGCGATCACCCGCACGTCGGCGGCGATGGTGCGGGTGCCGCCCACCCGCTCGAACTCGCGCTCCTGGAGCACGCGCAGGATCTTGGCCTGCATGGGCATCGGCATGTCGCCGATCTCGTCCAGGAACAGCGTGCCCTCCCTGGCGAGCTCGAAGCGGCCGGGCCGCGCCCGCACCGCGCCGGTGAAGGCCCCCCGCTCGTGGCCGAACAGCTCGGACTCGAGCAGGCCTTCGGGGATGGCCGCGCAGTTGACCGGCACGAACGGCCCGTCTTTCCGAGAACTGAGTCGGTGGATCCCCCGCGCCAGCACTTCCTTGCCGGTGCCGCTCTCGCCCAGGATCAGCACGGTCAGGTCGGTGGGGGCGGCGCGATGGGCCATCTCCACCACCCGCTTGAGCGCCTCGCTCTGCCCGATCAGCCCCTCGACGCCCCCCGGCTGGCTCTCGCGCAGGACCTTGACCTGCTTCTGCAGCCGCCGCCGGTCGAGCGCGCGCGAGACGACGACCTGGAACTCGTCCATCTTGAGCGGCTTGGTGAAGAAGTCGTAGGCCCCGCGCGTCATCGCGTCCATCGCGGTCTGGCGCGTGCCGTGCGCGGTCATCACGATGATGGGCGTGTCCGGCGCGAGCTCGCGGCACTTCGGAATGGCGTCGAGGCCGTCCATGTCGGGCAGCCGGACATCGAGGAGAATCAGGTCGTAGGCGGTCGCCTTGAGCTTCTCGAGGAGGGCGCCCGCGGTGGGCGCCACCTCGGGCTCGTAGCGCTGGCGGCGCAGGGCCTCGCGGAGGACGAAGGCGAGGTCCTCGTCGTCCTCCGCGATGACGATGCGCTCGCTCATGACGCGGGGGGCACCGCGAGGCTCAGAACATCCGCCGACTGCCGAACTGCGGGTCGAAGCTGCGCGCGAGCCACAGGGGCACCGGCAGCCCGGTATTGAAGCCCCAGGTGTTCGTCGGCTCGGTCCGATAGGTCCAGCTCAGCGCGACGCGCACGAGCCCGCCCTCCGAGGTCACCTTGATGCTGGCCGCATCCACCTGGACGCCGGCCCGGCGGGCCCCCATCAGCACGCCGCTGCGCAGGTCGGCGAGGAAATCGGCCGAGAACAGCTCGGAGGGGTTGCGCTGCCGCTGCCGCTCCCAGGCCGCCGTGAACGCCTGCTCCGTCAAGTCGTTGGTCTGGAAGTAGGAGTAGATGGCCTGCATGCCGTTGTAGCCGACCCACAAGAACACGGCCACCCAGAACGAGGCGACTACGATCGTGCGGACTCGCATGCATCGAGTGTAGACGTTTCCCCACCGCGGCGGCAACTTCCCTTGTGCTAGGCTGGGTTCGGTGCGATCCCTCGCCGCCTCCTGGCGTGTCCTCCTGGCAGGGAGCCTGGCCGGCCTGGCCGTCGTGGTGCTGGCCGCCGCCAACCCGCTGAGCTTCTTCGAGATCGCCGAGCTCAAGGCCCTCGACGCGCAGTTCACCCTGCGCGGTCCCCGAGAGCCGCAGTCACCCATCGTGGTGGTCACCATCGACGAGGACTCGTTCGACGGGCTCAACCTGGCTTGGCCGTGGCCGCGGGCGGTCCACGCCAAGTTCCTCGACATCGTGGGCCGCGGCGGGCCGGTGGCGATCGGCCTGGATATCCTGTTCACCGAGCCGTCGTCCCGAGGCCCCGCCGACGATGCCGCGCTGGGCGCCGCGGTGGAGCGAGTGCACGATCGGATCGTGCTCGCGGCGGCCCTGACCACGGTGGGCGACGCCTCCTTCGTGAAGCAGGCGCTGAACCCGCCGATCCCCGTGGTCCGCGGCCGGGCCGCCTTCGGCTCCGCCGACTACGACTCCGACGCCGACGCCTTCGTCCGCCGCGCGACCCTCGAGCGCATCTTCCAGGACCGGGAGTGGGCGGGCTTCGACCTGTTGCTCTACCGGCTCGGGGCGCGCGCGGGGCTGACGCGCGGAGCGGCCCCCGCCGGCCGCCAGCTGCTCGTCAACTACCGGGGAGGCCCGGGCATGTTCCCGATGGTCGCCTACCACCGCGTGGTGACCGGGGAGATCCCGTCGGAGGCCTTCGCGGGCAAGATCGTGCTGGTGGGCGCCACCACCCCCACGCTGCACGACATCTTCCCCACCCCGTTCGCCTCGCAGTCGGGCATGGCGGGCGTCGAGATCCACGCGCACACGCTGGAGACCCTGCTCCAGGGCATTCCCCTGCGCCGGACCCCGCGCCTCCTGGTGCCGGTGGTGGCGGTGCTGGCGGGCGCGGCGGCGGCCTGGACCGCCACCGCGCTCCGGCCGCTGCCCGCCTTCGGCATCGTCTCGGCCGGGGTGGGCGGCTACCTCGCGGCCAGCCACGGCGCCTTCCTGTGGGGCCGCTACTGGATGGAGGTGGTGCCGGTGCCGCTGGCCCTCCTCATCACCTACGCGGGCACGGTGGCCAAGAACTTCGCCCAGGAGCAGCGCGAGAAGCGCCGGCTCTCACGCTTCTTCTCGCCCGACGTGGTAGCCGAGATCGTGCGGCACAAGGACGACGCCAAGCTCGCGGCCAACCGGCGCCGCATGACCGTCCTCTTCTCCGACATCCGCGGGTTCACCTCGATGTCGGAGAAGATGCAGCCGGAAGAGGTCGTCACGTTCCTCCGCGAGTACCTCACCGTGATGACCGAGGCGGTGTTCAAGCACGGGGGCACGGTGGACAAGTACATCGGCGACGCCATCATGGCACTCTACAACGTGCCCTTCGAGGCGCCGGACCACGCGCTGCGCGCGGTGCGGACCGCGCTCGAGTTCCAGGAGCGCCTGCGGCCGCTCGCCGAGCGCTTCGCCGCGAAGCACGGCGGCCTCCTGGCCTGCGGAGTGGGCATCCACACCGGCGACGCGGTCGTGGGCACCATCGGCTCCGAGCAGCGCCTCGAGTACACCGCGATCGGCGACACCATCAACCTGGGCTCGCGGCTCGAGGGGCTGACCAAGGAGTTCAGCGTGCCCATCATCATCAGCGAGGCCACCTACGCGGAGGTGCGCGACCACTTCGGGGCCCGCGACCTGGGCGAGGTCACGGTCAAGGGCAAGGCGATCCCGGTGAAGATCTACGCGGTGCTCGGCGAGCTGCGGCCCCATGACCGCGCGGTCGACGCGGGCAAGGGAGCGGCCTCGTTCAACTCCCGCAGCGCCCCGCGCGTCATGATGAAGGGCCGCGTGTCCATCTCGGACGGCGAGCTGACCGTGGTGGCCGAGGCGAGTGATCTCTCCCGCACCGGCCTCGCGGTCCACGCGGTGCCCCGCCGTCTCGAGCCGGGCGAGATGGTGTCCCTGCAGATCGCCCTGCGCGATCACCCCGAGGCGTTGACGATCCAGCGTGCCGAGGTGATGTGGGCGCGCAAGGACACCGCCGGGCTCCGCTTCGTCGAGCTCTCTTCCGCCGCCCGCGCCGCCATCGACACCCTGACCACCGAGGCCTAGTCAGCGGGCCGGGGTGGCGGGGCTCCCCCGCTGGAACCGTGTCTTCTGCGGGAAAGCGAAGCGGAGAGCGCCCGTCTCGTGGGTCGCTCGAGTGCCCACGCGGACCCGCGGCTCAGCGTGTTCCAGCGGGGGAGCCCCGCCACCCGCGGCCCGCGGCGGAGAGCGAAAGCTAGTCGCGGGTGGCGGAGAGCTGGATGTTGATGGCCTGCTCGAGGTAATCGAGGTTGAACGGCTTGGGGACATAGTCGGCCGCGCCCAGCTGGAGCAGGCGCGCCGTCGTCTCCACATCGTCGTTGACGGTGACCATGATCACCGGCAGCGAGGGCGCGCGGGCGGCGATGCGCTTGAGGGTCTCGAGGCCATCCAGCTCCGGCATGTGCATGTCCAGCAGCACGACATCGGGCGTGAACGTGTCGAGCGCCGCCAGCCCCAGCCGGCCGTTCTCGGCGATGCGCACCTCGTAGCCGCGCTCGGTCAGGAAATGCTCCATCAGCTGCCGCACTTCCGGCTCGTCGTCCACCACGAGGATCTTCTTCCCGGTCATGCAGCGATACTACCCTTCGGTTGCTTTTATCTCCAAGCTCCGGGACGGCCGCTTCGAGCGCGGGCTCTGCCCGCGCAATCCGTTTCGGGGGGAGGTTCGGAAGGGGGGCACAGCCCCCCTCCGAGCTAATTAGCGGACCAGGATGACCTCGTTGGGGACGCCGAGGCGGGCGACCTCGCGGCTGGCCGCCTCCGCCTCGGCCCGCGAGGCGAAGTTGCCGTGCCGGAGGCTCACCTGGCCTGCGCGCGTGGGCTCGGTGGCCACGCGCGCGTCGTAGCCCGCGGCCCGCAGCTTCTCGGCGAGCTGCACCGCGGTCCGGAGGGGCGCCGGCGGGCCCACGCGGACCGTGACGCCCGTGCGCCCGACCAGGAGCACGCTCGGCGGATGGCCCTCCTTCTGCAGCCGCTCGACGGTGGCCTGGCCTTCCTCCGGATCCTTCAGCGAGGACACCTGCACCGCGAAGAGCTTGGCGAGCGTCTGCTGGCGGAAGCGCACGGTGGAGAAACCGGCCTGGTTGAGCTTGGCCTCCACGCGCTCGGCATCCTCGGACAGGGGGAAGGTGCCGAGGGCCAAGGCGTAGCGGACCGGCGGCGGGGTGGCGGGCGCCGGTGGTGCGGCGGCATCGCGCGGCTCGTCCGCGCGCTCCGGCGGAGGCGTCCTGACAATCGGCCCGGGGGCCGGCGTGACCGGCGTGGACGCCACCGGCGCGGGGCCGGGCGAGGCGGCCGGCCCCGGAGAGTCCGGCGGCGCCGGAGCGACCGCGGGCGGCACCATGACCACCGGGGGATTGGCCGGCGCGTCCGTGGCCGGGGACGGCGCCGCGGCCGCGGGCGGCGCGATGGACTCGTCGGCGGGGCGCGATGCCGCCCAGAGCTGCAGCAGCCGGTGGATGCCGCCCGTGGGTCCGGGCGACAGGAAGTGATCGCCCCATCGCACCAGGCCCACGAGCAGGAGCGCCAGCGCTGCGAGCAGCAGAACCCCCGGCCACGCGTGACGGTATCTCACCAGCTTCCTTGACAGTCCCAGATGGCAGTCGCTATTATCCGGTCGCCCCGAGGGTCCGCTGCACCGGGGCCCACTGGTAGAGTACATACATGAGCCGCCGCCCGGTACTGATCGCCGTAGTCGCCATCCTCCTGGTCGCCGCGGGGGGTGGCGGGTACCTGTTGCGCGACCGCCTCGGCCGCAGCGGGGCCGCGCCGGCGCCAAGCAGCCCGCAGGCCGCCAGCGGCCTCGCGCTCGCCGAGGCCCTGCAGCTCGGCTTCGTGGACGTGGCGCAGCACGTGCGCCCCGCCGTCGTGCACCTGGGGACGATCCAGAAGGCGAAGAGCCGGCGCGGCCCCAACGTGCCGCAGGGCAACGACGATCCCTTCTTTCGCGATTTCTTCAATCAGTTCTTTGGCTCCGAAGGACCCGACTCCCGCTCCGAGTTCCGCCGGCCCGGCCTCGGGTCCGGCGTCATCATCGACAAGCGGGGCCTGGTCCTCACCAACTTCCACGTCGTCAAGGGCGCCGACGAGATCCTGATCCGCCTCTCCGACAAACGAGAATACCGCGGACAGATCCTCGGGACCGACCCGAAAACGGACCTCGCGGTGGTCAAGTTCCAGCCGGACCACGAGATCACGGTGGCCAGCCTGGGCAATTCGGATGCCCTCCGGGTCGGCGAGTGGGCCATCGCCATCGGGAACCCCTTCGGCCTGGACCAGACGGTGACGGTGGGGGTCATCAGTGCCACCGGGCGCTCGGACGTGGGCATCGCCACCTACGAGAACTTCATCCAGACCGACGCCTCCATCAATCCCGGCAATTCCGGGGGGCCCCTCGTCAACCTCAAGGGGCAGGTCATCGGCGTCAATACCGCCATCGTGGCGGCGGGTCAGGGCATCGGCTTCGCCATCCCGATCAACATGGTCAAGCGCGTGGTCGACCAGCTCGTGGACAAGGGCAAGGTGGTGCGCGGCTGGCTCGGGGTGGCGCTGCAGCCGCTCTCCCCCGACCTCGCCCAGAGCCTGGGGCTGGCCGGCACCAACGGCGCGGTGGTGGGCTCCACGATCACCGGCAGCCCGGCGGCCCAGGCCGGGCTCCAGCAGGGCGACGTCATCGTCGCCTACGACAATACGCCCGTGGACGACTACCGGCATGTGCAGCGGCTGGTGGCGGAGACGCGGGTGGGCAAGAGCGTGACGCTCCAGATCGTGCGGAAGAAGCAGAAGATGGACCTGGCGGTCACCATCGCCGAGGTGCCGGACGAGACCGCCCGGCGCCCCGGCCCTCCCCCCAAGCCCTGACGCGCTAGGCGACGAAGGGCGGGATCGGCGGGAGCTCCATCTGTCGCGCTTTCACGTCCCGCACGCCGTCGACCCCGCGCGCCACGTCCATCGCATCGTCCAAGGCCGCGGTGCCCTCGAGGGTCACCACTCCGGCGCGGGCCTCGACCGTGATGCGGTACTTGCGCGTCTCCGGATGCGTGGCCAGCGCCACCTGCACCCGCGAGGCGAGTGAGCGGTCGGCCACGAGCTGTGAGCTCGCCGGCGTCGCGCGCAGCTCGGCCTGGCCCACCACGCCCTCGAGCAGGCCCACCACCGCCGCCGTCGAGAGCTTCTCGGTGTTGACGACGAGATCATAGAGCGACGGATCGGTGATGCCGACCTCGTAGAGGTAGCGCATGCGCCCGGCCTTCTCGGCGTCGTCGCGGCGCACGAGCTCCGAAACGGTGCGCGGGTTGGTCTGCTCACCCATCGGCCCGGCCAGCTTCTTGCTGAGGCGCTTGACCCGCACGTCGAACGGGGCCATGACCCGCACCCGCAGCACGTGGGGAATGCCCCGCAGCAGCCACTGCCCACCCCGCCCCATCAGGACTACGTTGTCCTGCTCGGCGAAGTCGTAGAGCGCGGTCTGGATCACCGTGATGTAGCGTCGCGTCTCCGCGTCGAAGCGCTCGAAGAGCGAGGGCTTCGACTCGTCGAGATGTGCGAGCTTCTCCTCGAGCAGCCCGTAGCGCTGGGCCGCGTTGGCGACGAGGTCCTGGTCCACGTAGCGGTAGCCCAGCCGGCTCGCCAGCTGCTGGCCGATGTCCGGTCCGCCCGCGCCGATCTCGTGAGACATGGTGACGATGGCCATGGCGTGTCACTCCTTCCGGTACTTCGCCTTCAACGCGGCGGGGGCGATGGCGATGCGCTTGCCCCCGACGTCGTCGAGCACGTAGACCTCGTCCGCGAGGCTACCGCTCGCGAAGACCTCGAACACCTCGAGCGCTTCCTCCAGCGAGCTGCCCGCCGGCCGGTCTTCCATCATGCGCTCCACGTCCTGGCGCTTGAGCCGCACGATTCAATCCGAGCCGGTGAGGGTCATGCAGAAATGGTCTGCCGGATGATTCTGGCCATGCGGTGTCTCCTCGCCCCCGGTGGGGCCGGACCCGATCACGGGCCGAAAGCTGGGCTACTTGAATATCAGGAAACCCCGCTCAAGACAAGGCCCCCGCCCGGCCAGGGGTACCCCCTTGGCCACCCCCGGCGCCGATGGCAGGATAGGGCTGCCATGGCAGGTGCCCGGAGGCGTGTCCCGCTGGTGGCGGCGTTGGCGGCGCTGGCCCTGCTGGCCGGCTGCTCCCGCGCGGTCATGACCACTCCGCCCGTTCCGCCCGTCGCGGGCAGGGAGGAGGTCGGGATGGCCTCGTGGTACGGAGCGCCCCACCACGGCCGCCGGACGGCCAGCGGCGAAGTGTACGACATGCACCAGCTCACCGCCGCGCACAAGACGCTGCCTTTCGGCACGCGCGTTCTGGTGACCAACCGCGACACGAGCCAGTCCGCCGAGGTGCGGGTCAACGACCGCGGCCCCTTCGTGGAGGGCCGCATCCTCGACGTCTCCTACGCGGCCGCCCGCCTCCTCGGCGCCGTGGGCCGGGGTATGATTCCGGTCAGAGTGCGGATCCTCTCGCTTCCCGCTCGGTCATCCCCCGGGGACGGCCCCTACACGGTCCAGATCGGCTCCTTCACGACGCGCGCTCGGGCCGAAGCCCTCCGCGACACGGTGAACGGCGCCACCATCGCGGAAGGCACCGTGGCCGGCGAACCCGTCTACCGCGTCCGCGTCGGCGCCCACCCCGACCATACCCAGGCCGCCGCCGCCGCCCGCGACCTCACCGCGCGCGGCTACCATGCCCTCGTCGTCGAGCCGTAGTCATCGAAGCGTGGCCTTTGAAGGCGGCGAGATGATGCGGTGCACCTCGATGGCCTCGGTGATGTTCTTGAGCCGCTCGTTCCCCACCCGCTCGAGACGATAGCGCCCGCCGAGCCGGCGCACCGTCTCCGGACCCGCCAGGATCTCTCCGTCGCCCGCCGCTCCCGCGAGCCGCGCGGCCAGCGTGGTGACCATGCCGCTCGCGGTGAAGGTCCAGCGGGTGCCGCGGCGGCCCTCGAAGCGCGTGGAGCCGACCAGGGCCGGCCCCGAGTTGATCCCGATGTGGATCGCGAGCGGATTGTCGAGCTCCTTCTGGTTGAGCGCCTCGGTGAGGGCGAGCAGCATCAGCCCCGCGTTCACGGCCCGCACGCCGTGGGCGGTGGGGTCGCCGTCCTGGAAAATCGCCATGAAGCCGTCGCCCGAGGTCTCGTTGATGTCGCCGCCCGCGTCGGTGATGCGGTCCAGGAAGCTGCCGAAGTACCGTTCCACCAGGGCGTTGAGCTCCACGGGGGAGACGCGCTCGGCCAGGCGGCTATAGCCGCTGATGTCCACGAAGAGCACGGTGACGTCGAGCTCCTGCTTGGCGAGCTCGGGCGCGTCGGGATTGGCCGCGACCAGGCGCTTGACCGCGTCGGGCACGAACTTGGCGAAGTGGTCGCGGACGCGCGTGATCTCGCCCAGGCGCTGATCCACGTGGCGCTTACGGGCCAGCACGGCCTGCACCCGGGCGACCAGCTCGCGCTCGTCCACCGGCTTGGTGAGCACGTCGTCGGCGCCGTGCTCCAGCAGCTTCACGCGATTCTCCACGCCCTGCAGCGCGGTCATGATGATCACCGGAACGAGCCGGGTCGCCTCGCGCTCCCGCAGGGTCCGGCAGACCGCGAAGCCATCCATGACCGGCATCATGACGTCGAGGAGGATCAGATCCGGCGGATCGTTGAGCGCCTTCTGGACGGCCTCTCCGCCGTCGGCGGCGCCGACCGGCTCGTAGCCGAGCCGACGGAGGACGTGCTCCAGATACCGAACGATATCCGGCTCGTCGTCGACGACGAGCACCTTGAACGGGTGCGCCATCTGTCTGTCGGCGAGTTTAGCAGACAACCATCGGGGCCGGCCCACCCTGGTAGAGGGTGACGCCGGCCCCGATGGATGCGGCGGGACGGAGCGCTACGACCGGGGCTGCTGGGGGGGCGGCTGGCGGAACGGAGTGTGGCAGGTTCCGCAGGCCTGGCGGCCGAAGTCCTTCACGATCTCCTGCGTGAGCTGCTCGTTCTTGGCCCGGGAGGCGTCGCGAAGCTTCGCGGCTTGGGTCTCAAGGTTCTTGGCCGCGGCCTCGAACTCGGCCCACTTCTGCCAGACCTCGGGCTTGGCCTTGGACTTCTCGGTGAGCGATCCCTCGGGGAACAGGGCTGGAATCTGCTGAGCAGTCATGGCGAGCGTCTCCGCATTCACCGCGATCGCTTCGATGTTGCCGGCCTTCACCTTGGCCTGGATGTCCGCCCAGCTGGCCCCCTGCAACTTCATCACGCGCTGCCGGTCCGTCACAACGTCGCCGCTGCCCGTCTTCGACATCGACTTGCCGGCGCATCCGGCCCCGATTCCGACCACCAAGCTGGCTGTGACCATCACGCTGGCAGTGAGACTGAGTCGACCGTTCATGGTGCCTCCTCTGGTGGACCGGGCCGGCGCGAGCCGGCTCCGTCCGGCTGGTGAAGGTTCGCCCTACTCGATCCTGTTCTTGATGGGCGGGATCGACTTCAGGTACTTCGCGATGGCCAGACGGTCGGCCTTGGTCAGGTCCTTGTATCCTGCCGATGAGCCCTGGATGACCTCCGCCATCAGCCCACTTGCCACGTCACCGTCCGGCTTGTTCCCCGTCTCGAGATAGTCGGCGATCTGCTCCTCGCTCCAGCTCCCGAGGCCTGTCTCGCGATCCGGCGTGATGTTCGGGACCGCGGAGCCTTCCGGGCCCTTGCCCTTCGGGTTTCCAGCCAGGAAGCGGCTATTGTCCACCGCCATCGTCATGGTCCGCGGCGTGTGGCACTCGCCGCAGTGGGACACCGCGCGCGTCAGGTACTCCCCGCGCGCCACTCCCGACGTCGGCGCGGACGGCGGTGGTGTCTCGACCGCCGCGAAGGTGGCCAGCCAGGCCGGGAGGAACACGCTCTCGAACAGCGGGACCGAGATTTTCTTGGCCGGTGTCGCGCGGTTGACCGGGGGCACCGAGCGGAGATAGACGACCACGTCCTTCAGATCCTGCTCCGCCATGCCGTTGAACACGGTGTACGGATGGACCGGGATGAGCCGCTCGCCGTTCGGCCGGCGCCCCGCCCGAGTGGCGGTGATGATCTGCTCGTCGGTCCATTTGCCGATCCCGGTGGCGGGGTCGGGGGTGATATTCGACGAGTAGACGGTGCCGAACGGCCCGTCGTACTTGCGTCCGCCCGCGTTGAGCGCCTGCTTCGGCACGGTGTGGCATCCGCAGCCCGCCGCCGCGCCGAATACGTACTTGCCGCGGGCGATCTGCTCCCGGGTCTGGGCCGCCGCGTCCGAGGCGATCAGCAGCAGCCCGATCGAAAGATAGACAATCAGCGCCATCTCGCGTTATGCCTCCAAACTCTCGCTGGGACTCCGAGGTTCCCGCCCGCCGAAAATACCACGGCAGGGACGGATCCGGGACGCTCAGGCCGCGCCGGCGGGGCGATGCCGGGGCTCGCGCACGCGACCCAGCAGCAGGCCGAGCCCGGCCAGGCTCCCCAGGCCCGCCAGCACGAACACCGCCGGGAACCCGTACGCGTCCGCCATGAAGCCGGCGACGAGCGGGGCGCCGAAGGCCACCGGGGTCAGCAGGGTGGTGCCGAGGCCCACGTAGGTGGGCCGTGCGGCCGGGCTCGGCGCGAACTCGAGCAGCACGGTCAGGCCCGAGACGTTCACCGCCGCCAGGTGGACGCCCTGCAGGACGAACACGACGATGAACAGCTCGAGCGACGGCGCGAGCAATGCCCCGACATTGGCGAGCAGGAGCGCCCCCGCGCCGATATTGAGCGGCACCAGGTGGCCCGCGCGATCGGCGAGCGCCCCCAGCACCACGTTGCCGGTCATCTGCCCCGCGAGCAGCGCGGTCGTGAACACGCCCACCGCCCAGTCCGGCGCCGCGTAGTGGCGGAGGGCGTACACGGTATAGAAGCCGGACGCCATCATGCCGATGTAGATCAGCGCGCGGGAGAGGAGGAACCAGCCCAGGTTCCGATCCTCCCGCAGCAGCCGGCCGACCCGCCGGAGGTAGGCGCCGAGCGGCGGGGCGACCTCCACCGCGGCCGCCCGCGGCTCGCGCACCCTCGAGAGCGCTCCGTAGGAGAGCCCCATGCATAGCCCCGCCATGAGGAAACAGACCGCGTAGCCGTCGGGCGCCGGCATCCGGGCAAGCACCCACGCGGTGAACACGCTGCCGAGCAGGCCGCCCGCGCCGCCGAGCAGGCTCGAGACGGCGAAGAAGCGCCCGCGTCGGCTCACCGGCACCGCGCGGGCGACGATATCCATCCAGGCCGGCATGAGGACACCACCGGCGCTCGTGATCAGGAGCAGCATGCCCAGCATCAGGGCGAGCGAGAGCCCGGGCGCGGGGCGGGACAGGAAGAACGCGACCGCGGCCAGACCGAGGAAGGGCAGCCGCTCCCAGATCGTGTAGCGCAGGACGAAGGGCAGCTTCCGGGCGAGCGATTCGGTGTAGCCCGCCACGAAGAGCGACGGGAGGTTCCACCCGAGCGTCATCAGCGCGGGGATCGCGCCGATGACGAGATTCGAGGCGCCCAGATGGGCGGCGAAGGCGGGGAGGATCGTGCTCTGCGACGCGAACGAAAGCCCGACGAGGAAGAGACCGAAATCGACGCTCAGCGCGACGACGTTGTAGCGGACGTGACGGCGCGCGAAGGCCTCGCCGTCATCGGAATCGGGGGGAGCAGCGGGGAGCGCTTCGGTCACCGCCCGCCGAGGATAACCCGGTGGGGGCACCGCGACAAGCCGAGGGCGGCCCCGATGGGCCGCTCAGGACATCAGCATGCGCCGGCGATCGCCGAGTGCCAGGACCTCGTTCAGGGAAGACACGGCGCGCCGCGACGAGCCCGGGGGCGTGATGCGGGACCCCTCGGCCGCGCTTCCATCGGAGCGCGTGAGCGCTTCCGCGTGGCGGTAGGCCTTCAGCTTGTACTGCAGGCACCGCAGGCTGATCCCGAGCTGTCGCGCCGCCTGCGTGCGATTGCCACCTACCCCGTCGAGCGTCTGGAGTATGTACTGTTGCTCCAGGTCCCGCAGCGTCAGCCCCGCCGGCAGCCCCGGCTTGCCCCCCTCCGCCCCGCGCTTGCCCGCCGCCTCCGCGAGCGGCAGCACGTCGACGTCGATCGTGTCGTTCTCGCTCAGTACCACCGCCTGCTCGATGCAGTTCTCCAGCTGCCGCACATTGCCCGGCCACTCCGCCCCCAGCAGCAGCTCCGTCGCCCGCCCCGTCAGCCGCGGCACCCGCTTGTGGTGCGCCGCCGCAAACTTCCGCAGAAAATGCTCCACCAGCAGCCCAATGTCCCCCCGCCGCGCCCGCAGCGGCGGCACCTCGATCATCACCACCGCGATCCGGTAGTACAAGTCCTCCCGAAACTGCCCCTCCCGCACCGCCCGCCGCAGATCCTTGTTGCTCGCCGTGATCAGCCGAATGTCCGTCCGCGTCGGCTTGCTCCCCCCCACCTTCACGAACTCCCGCGTCTGGATCACCCGCAGCAGCTTCGCCTGCAACGGCATGCTCAGCTCGCTGATCTCGTCGATGAACAGCGTCCCCGTGTGCGCCAGCGCGAAGAACCCCGTCCGATGCTCCACCGCCCCCGTGAAACTGCCCCGCACGTGCCCGAAGAGATGGCTCTCCATCAGCCCCTCCGGAATCGCCGTGCAGTCCAGCGTCACCAGCGGCCGGTCTCCCCGCGGGCTCTGCTCGTGAATCGCCCGCGCGATCAGCTCCTTGCCCGTCCCCGACTCCCCCGAGATGCATACGTTCGCATCCCCCGCCGCCACCTTCTCGATCTTCGCCAGCACCTCCGCCAGCTGCGGCGACTGCCCGATCAGCCCGTGCGCCGTCACGCCGCTCCCGGCCCCCAGCGGCCGCTCGCCCAGCCCCAGGCGGCTCGCCACCCGCCCCAGCGCCGCGGTCAGCTCCGCTTCCTCTGCCGGCCGCTCCAGCCACTGCACCCCCGGCAACGGCGGCGGCGCGCCCGCGCTCCCGCGCGGGCCCAGCACCACCACCGGGCTGTCGCCCTCCAGGCCACGCAGCCGCTGGCCCAGCTCCCAGGCGGTCAGCGGCGCCTGCAGGTTCACGATCACCAGCGCCGGCCGCCCGTGGGCCCGGATCGCCATCTCCAGCTCATGCAGGGAGCCGACGAAGTGCGGCTCCCACCCATATAGACTCGCGAGCCCGCGGACCGGAGCCGACAGCTCCAAGGTCTCGTCAAGAACCAGGACATTCACAGTTTTGCGCTCCTCGAAGGATTTGCGCTACGCACATGGTTCCACGCAACGCGTGTGCCATCGAAGGACTGCAATGCCGGCAGGTATTTACACGCTCAGAAGCGGGGGGCAACGCCAAAAGCTGGTTGCTGAAGCTCCAAATCTTGTCAGCCGATGGGAAGGGCCTCCAGCCGCCACCGCCGGCGGCGCTTCCAAGCGGCCACACCCAGCAGGGCGAGATTGGAGCCGACCAGCACGAGCGTCGTCGGCTCGGGCGTCGGTTCCAGCGCGCCCGGATTGCTGGGATCGAACGTCGGCCCTGGGCTCGAGAAGCGCGGGCCGCCACCAGGTCCACCGCCGGACCACGGACCGAGATTGCCGAGACCGGGGTAGCCACCAGGAGCAAACCCGCTCCAAGGGTTCCCGGTTCCCGTTCCACCACCCGGCCCGCCATATGGACTATCCGCGAGGAAATCCACCTGCGCGGACGGCGTGTCGGCGCCTCCGGGGGTGCCGTCCGACAGAACCGATGACCCGCTGAGCTGAGCGAGCATGCCGCGCGCGCGCGACGACGGGCTATCGGAGAGCGGAGCGCCGCCCGCGTCTTGGTCGAGACCGCTCCCGGGGAACTCCTCGGCCTGGGTGATCATGGTCAGATTGCGCGGCGGCTTTGTCGGGGGAGGGGACGGCGGCGGCGAGTCGACGTGCCCCATCAGCGCGTCCCACACGTCGCCCGGGATCCGCGCCACGGCCGCCGCGCTCCGCGGATCGTGCACCGACCCGGGCAGCGCCGAGGTGCTCGGCAGGCCGCCGAGGCCCCCACGCAGCGGCCACAGGTAGAGCGGCAGCAGGATCAGCAGCAGGATCAAGAGGGCGATCAGGATCCGCCGGCCGCGGCGCGAAGGCAGAGGTTCTGCGTTCTGCATGATCAGCAGGAATAGCGAACGCCATGCCACGGGTCGAGCCGGAAAAACCCCAAGTCAGGCAGGTACTTGAAGGCGACCAACCGCGCCGGGCAGGATTTGCGCGGAATTCGCCGCCCCGGGTGAGAGGCCGCAGCTGCTCACTCAGGGCAACCCGGTACCCATCACGGGCCGGCCACCCATTGCGTACACGGACCCGCCCGCCTAGGATGGCGGCCATGAAAATCACCGGCATCGACAGCGCCGTGCTGCGCATCCCGACTCGCAAACCGATCGCGCTCGACTTCCCGCAGCACAGCCTGGTCATCGCCCACGTCCGCACCGACGAGGGCGTCACCGGCCTGGGGTATACGCTCGCCTTCGGCGGCGGGGGCGTGGAGTCCATCCAGGCCTACCTCGACACACGGCTTGCGCCGCTGCTGATGGGCCAGGACCCGCTGCTGGTGGAGCGGCTATGGGAGCGCATGTACCGCGCGGATCGCGGCATCAAGCGGCAGGGCGTCGCGGCCTACGCGCTGAGCGCGCTTGATATCGCGCTGTGGGACATCGTCGGCAAGGCGGCCGGGCTGCCGCTCTGCAAGCTCTGGGGCGCGGTCACCGACCGTGTCGCGGCCTACGGCAGCGGCGGGTGGCCGAGCTACACGCTCGACGACCTGATCGGCGAGGCGCAGGCCTATGTGGCGCGAGGCTGCCGCTACTACAAGATGAAGATCCACGACCCCGATCCGCGGGCCAACCGCGCGCGCGTGCTCGCGGTGAAGAAGGCGGTGGGCGACGGCGTGCGGCTCATGGTGGACGTCAACCAGAAGCTCGACGTGCTCGGCAACTTCCGCCAGGCGCGGCTCCTGGAGGATCTCGACCTCGTCTGGTACGAGGAGCCGGTGCTGGCCGACGACCTGGCCGCGTGCGCCGAGGTCGCCCGCGGTATCAACATCCCGGTCGCCACCGGGGAGAACAACTACACGCGCTTCGAGTTCCGCGATCTCATCGAGCGGGGCGCCGCCCGCTACCTGATGCCCGATCTCTGCCGCGCCAACGGCTTCAGCGAGACGCTCAAGATCGGCCGCCTGGCCGCCGCCCACCAGCTCGCGGTCTCGCCCCACGTCGTGCACGAGCTGTCGCTGCAGGTGGCCGGGGCGCTCAGCAACGGCTTCCTGGTGGAGTGGATCGACTGGGTGCCCGAGGACCTCTTCGCCGAGATGCCGGTCATGCAGGGCGGCGACTTCCTCATCCCCGATCGGCCCGGCCACGGCATGGCCCTGGCCCCCGGGGCGCAGCAGAAGTACCGCGTGGGCTGAGCGCGGCCCGCGCGCTCAGAACACCGCGAGCGGGTTGGCGGGCGAGCCGGTGCCGCCCACCACCACGAGCGGGGCGACGATCAGCATGAACTCGTCCCGCTTCTCCTCCGCGCAGGCGCGGGCGAGCGGCTCGAGGAGCGCGTTGTCCACGAGCGCGACCCCGTAGGCGAAGAGGGCGGCGTGCACCGCCCAGGGGATGTCGTACCCGACCGGGAGGTGATCCAGCATGTCCCACACGAGCACGCTCACGTCATGGTCCCGCAGGAACTCAAGACAGGAGACGTGCAGCCCGGGTCGCTCCATGGGGCCGGGCCCGAAGGGCCGGCCATACGGCTTCTCGCCGTTTGCCGCCTGCCAGGCTTCCCGCCCGGAATAGACGCAGACCGCGTCGCCCGGCTCGAGCTGGAGCCCGCGCGCCCGCGCGATGTCCTCCAGCTCCCAGCCATGCACGGGCCGGTCCCAGGTCACCGACGGCACCCCGCGGTGGCGCGGCACGTCGAGGAAGACCCCGCGCGTGATGATGCCCTCGGCCCAGTGTTCGACGGAGCCGAAGGTGGCTCCGTCGAACGTGATCTCCTTCTTCGGATCGCGGCCGTTCCACATCGCCTCGTCGTCCCAGGTGTGGCAGAGCGCGTCGAGGTGGGTGGAGGCGATGCCGTGATAGAAGATGCCGTAGTAGTCGGCGGCGAAGCCGCCCTTGCCCCGCGGCAGCGTGCGCATGTAGTGCTGCGCGGGTATCGCGTTGTTGGGGCCGGGCTCCTTGGGAAACGGGCGGCTCAGCGAGACGCTCCGCCCCGTGCGCGCGAGCCGGGCGGCCGCCGCGCGCTTGGCCGGCGTGATCAGATTGATTGCGCCGAGCTGATCGTCGGCCCCCCAGCGCCCCCAGTTGCGGCGATCACGGATCAAGGCGCGCACTTCCTGTTCGGTCGGCAGCGGACGCTCGGGCATCGTGTTCCCTCCGGGAGCGGGACTGTACGCTGGGTTGCGCGCCCCACGCAAGCCCGCCGCGCGCCGAGACCAGATTGACGCATCGCGTGGTCACAGTGTAGGGAGCACATGATCTGTCCGCTCCCGAGAGCAAGTGAAATGTCCGCTTTTCGGGTGGGCTGGCATACCGCCATGGTCATGGGAGGTGACCATGCTCTATGCCGCGGCCGCCGTGGAGCGGGCCATGAAGGTGCAGCAGGTCATCATGCAAGCACTGAGTGGGGCGATCAGCTGGGTGCACGCCGCGGAGATCCTCGGCCTCGAGCCGCGCAGGGTGCGGCGCTGGCGGGCCCGGTTCGAGGCCGGCGGCCCGGTGGCCCTCTATGATCGTCGGCGCCAGCGGCCCTCGCGGCGCACGGCGCCGGCGCTCGAGGTGCAGCGGATCCTGCGCCGGTATCGGGAGCGGTTCGCCGGCTGGAACGTCCGCCACTGCTACCGCTTCGCCCGGCGGGATCACGCCGTGACCCTGTCCTATAGCTTCGTCAAGCTCGCGCTCCAGGAAGCCGGCCTCGTCCGCAAGGCCCGGGCGCGGGGCCGCCACCGCCGGCGCCGAGAGCCCCGGGCCTGTGTCGGCGAGCTGCTGCACCTCGACGGCAGCCCGCATGTCTGGCTGCGCCGCTGTCCCGACGAACGCCAGACCCTCATCGCGGTCCTCGATGATGCCACCAAGCGCCGGCTCTACGCCCAGCTCTGGCCGGCGGAAACGACCGCCGCGGTCTTCACGGCCCTGCATGCCGTCTGCACGGCGTGGGGCCTGCCCATCGCGCGGTACACCGATCGCGCCGGCTGGGCTTTTCACACCCCGACCGCCGCCGGCCCCGTCGATCGCACGCACCCCACGCAGGTCGGCCGGGCGCTCGCGCACCTGGGCATCGAGCACATCGGCGCCTACTCGCCCCAGGCGCGCGGCCGCGGCGAGCGCCTCAACCGCACGGTGCAGGGCCGCCTCGTCAACGAACTGCATCT
>WNFB01000333.1_pt1 | contig 35816 bp, 27 predicted proteins | sample 5400501 | NCBI WGS metagenome assembly WNFB01 (sample SAMN13153341, study PRJNA577476) | soil metagenome | isolation source: 200 cm saprolite under Douglas fir tree site 2 hole 1 | place: USA:California | collected 2015-04-18
TCCCTGGCGCAGACTATCGCCGATGAGTTGCGCGTCCCTTTCGAAAGCGTGCGTATGGTGACGGCGGACACCGCGCTCACGCCGTTTGACCCCGGCACCTTCGGCAGCCGGACGACGCCCACGATGACCCCGCAGTTTCGCCGTGTGGCCGCCGCCGCGCGCGATTTGCTTATCGGTGTTGCGGCGAAGGAATGGAACGTTGCACCTGAGGGGCTAATCGCCGCTGATGCAAAAATCAGTGATCCCGCTTCCGGTCGATCGCTGCGATATGCGGAGCTCGCGCGCGGCAAGACGCTGGCACAAAATCTGCCTGCGGAAGATCCCGTCACACCGGCGGCGCAATGGAAGATTGCCGGCAAACCGGTTCCAAAGGTCGATGGCCGCGCCTTCGTTACCGGCCGTCACCAGTACACACCGGACCTGCGCCCGGCTGGGATGCTCTATGGCAAAGTCCTGCGCCCGCCCTCGTTCGGCGCAACGCTCCTTTCTTGCGATGACAGCGCCGCAAAAGCGATGGCTGGCGTAGCGATCGTCCGCGATGGCGATTTCATTGGCGCAGCCGCGCCCACCGAGCGCGAAGCACAAAACGCCGTTGCTGCCATTCGCGCGCAATGGAAAGAAGTACCGCAGATTTCGAACAAAGAACTCTTCGCGTATCTCAAGGAAAAGGCCTCGAGCAGTTCCGAAGCTCGCCATCGCAATCAGAAAGGTTCCGTGAACGACGGCCTCGCGAGCGCCGCGCATCGTTTGGACGCGACCTACACCGTTGCTTATATCGCGCACGCCCCGCTCGAACCGCGTGCTGCTGTTGCCGAATGGACCGGCGGGAAACTGACGGTTTGGACGGGAACGCAGCGGCCCTTTGCTGTCCGCGACGACCTCGCTGCTGTATTCCATATTCCCGAAGGCAGCGTTCGCGTGATTGTGCCGGACACCGGTTCCGCGTATGGCGGAAAGCACACCAGCGACGCCGCGCTGGAAGCCGCTCGCTTGTCCCGCGCGGCTGGTCATCCCGTGAAAATCGTTTGGACGCGCGAAGAAGAATTCACCTGGGCCTATTTTCGTCCCGCCGGCGTCATCGAGGTGAAGAGTGGCCTCGCTGCCGACGGCACGCTCACTGCATGGGAATTTCACAACTACCATTCCGGTTCGTCAGGAATTGAAACTCCCTACGACGTTTCGAATCAACGAACCGAATATCATCCAGTTCCCCTAGTATTGCGGAGCGGCTCTTACCGCGGGCTGGCCGCCACGGCGAATCATTTTGCTCGCGAAACACACATGGATGCGCTGGCACGCGCGGCAAAAATAGATCCACTCGAATTCCGTCGCAAAAATATTTCTGACGCGCGTCTGCGCAGCGTGCTGGATGCCACTGCGAAATCCTTCGGCTGGCCGCGAAAGAAATCGCAGGAAGGGCAGGGCTTCGGTCTCGCAGCTGGCTTCGAAAAGGGCGGCTACGTTGCCACCTGCGCAGAAGTGGCCGTCGACCGCACATCCGGCGCCGTGCGCGTCGTTCGCTTGGTGGAAGCATTCGAATGTGGCGCCATCGTCAATCCCGATGGACTGCGCAATCAGGTCGTCGGCGCGATGATTCAAGGTCTGGGCGGCGCGCTCTTCGAAGCCATCGAATTCGAAAACGGCCGCATCAAGAATCCGCATTTCGCAAACTATCGCGTGCCGCGATTCCGCGATGTTCCTGAAATCGAAGCCGTCTTGCTCGATCGCAAGGATCTGCCATCCGCCGGCGCCGGAGAAACGCCCATCATGACCGTGGCGCCGGCCATCGGCAACGCCATCTACGACGCCACCGGCGTTCGCCTCAACAGTTTGCCGCTGGTCCCGAATGGATTGCGTTGGGTCTGAAATCCCGCGCAAGGAACACTCAACAATCAGACCGTTTTGTCTTTCGAATAGCAGAGCGATTCGAGGTTGCACTCCGTGCATTTCGGCTTGCGCGCATGGCACACGCGCCGCCCGTGCCAGATCAGCTGGTGCGAGAACTGAATCCACTTTTCCCGCGGGATAACCTGCATCAAATCCTGCTCCACCTTTTTCGGATCCTCATTGCGCGTCAAATCCAGCCGCTTCGAGAGTCGCAGCACGTGCGTATCCACCACGATCCCGCTCGTGATCCCATACGCCGTTCCGAGAACGACGTTGCCCGTCTTTCGCGCCACGCCCGGCAGCGTCAATATTTCTTCCATCGTGCGTGGCACTTCTCCGCCGAATCTCTCAAGGATCGCCTTGCTCGCGCCCATCACGGACTTCGTCTTGTTCCGGAAAAATCCTGTTGGCCGGATCTCCATCTCCAACTCGCTCGGCGTGGCATGCGCAAAGGCCTTCGCATCGGGATATTTTTTGTATAGCGTTTCCGCGACCTGATTCACGCGAACGTCCGTGCATTGCGCCGAGAGAATTGTGGAAACCAGTAACTGAAATGGATTCTCATGCCGCAACTCGCAGGTCGCGTCCGGATACGCTTCTTCCAGCTTCGCAAGAATCGCCGCTACGCGTTTAGAATCGGTCCCCGCAGCACGCCCAATCTTGTCTGTCTTTGCTTTCCGCGCGGGTTTCGGCGCTTTTCGTTTTGCCAACGCAGTGCGCTTCTTAGCAGCTGTCTTTTTCTTCGCTTTGCCTGCCATGGGAGCCAAAACTATAACATGGAGGAAAGAGCGCCGAGTAATCTGCGGAAAGCCTTCCCGCGATGACTGAATTGATTTTTCTCCTCCGCGGAAAGCTCCGCGAACGTCTTCTTCAGGGCAGGGAAGTAGAAGACCGGGTCATAACCGAATCCCCCCGTACCGCGCGGTGATTCCAATATTTCTCCGTCTACGCGATCCGTCACTACGGCGATCGCCCGTCCTTTCTCCGCCAGCGCAATCGCGCAAACAAAATAGGCAGCGCGCTCATTCCCCGTCTTACCCTGCATCTCGCCCAAGAGTTTTTCGATCCGCTGCGCGTTCGTCGCTTCCGGCCCCGCATATCTCGCGGAGTGCACCCCGGGCGCGCCACCAAGCGCCGGCACCACCAGCCCCGAGTCATCCGCAAACACCATCCCGTCCCGAATCCGCGAATAATGCAGCGCCTTTCCTGCCGCGTTTTCCGCAAAAGTCGGAGCGTTCTCCTCAAAGGCGGGCAGTTCATCGAACCCCGGCGGCACTTCCAATTCAACGCGAAGCGACGGCACAGCCGCACCCGCGAGCACGCGATATTCCCCAAGTTTTCCTGGATTCGACGATGCCAGGTACAGCTTAACGGGCGCGCGCACTGAATTTCGCCGGCAGAATGGCGCGCTGCTCGTCCGTCAAGCGGCGGATGCCCGCGGCCGCTAGCGCCAGCAAGTCCTGCATCTCGCTCCCCGTGAACGGGCGTCCTTCCGCGGTGGCCTGAATCTCCACGAAATGCCCGCTGCCCGTCATGACCACATTCATGTCCACTTCTGCGCGCGAATCTTCCTCGTACGCCAAATCCAGCAGCGCGCGATCATCAACAATTCCCACGCTCGTCGCCGCCACCGAGTCAATCAGCGGTGACCGCTTCAAAATTCCCGCCGCCACCAGCCGTTCGAACGCCAGCGCCAGCGCCACGAACGCTCCGGTAATCGACGCCGTCCGCGTTCCGCCGTCCGCCTCAATCACGTCGCAATCCACCCACACCGTGCGATCGCCCATCGCTTCCTGATCCGTCACCGCGCGCAGCGACCGCCCGATCAATCGTTGAATTTCCAAAGTTCGCCCGGATTGCTTTCCCTTCGTCGCCTCACGTGGAGTCCTCTCTTCCGTTGCGCGCGGCAGCATTCCGTACTCGCTCGTAACCCATCCCTTGCCGCTGCCTTTCATAAAATGAGGCACGCCGTCATCCACGCTCGCCGTGCAAATCACGCGCGTCTTTCCCAGTTCGATCAACACGCTGCCTTCAGCCGTGGAAATATAATCCGGCGTAATCTTCAGGGGACGCATCTGGTCCGCCGTCCGGCCGTCAGCTCGCACTCTTCCTCCCGCACTCATCTTCCGCACATCCCAATCTTCTACCGCTTGCGCTCAGGCTGCGCCAGTTTGCCGGGCGCTTTCTCCGGTGTCAACTTCGCCGGTGCGGCCGCTGGCGCAGTAGCCGGTGCCTTGTCCGCGCCCGCTGCCGCAACTGCGGGCTTCGCAGGAACAGCAGCCGGCTTGGTTGCGACCACGAACGCGCCCGTCAAGTCTAGATGCCCGGCCAGCGTCTCCGCTTCCTGCCCATGAATCAGGATTTTCAGCCGCCGCACCTGCGGCACGTTTGCTTCCAGCGTTCGCGCGATGGAATCCACCGCCATCTGCTCGCTCGCAATCCCTGAAGGCACCGACGTCGCCAGCGCTTCCGAAAAATCTGCGATCCCCGTTCCATCCGGCAATAAATAAAACGCCAGCAGTACCGCATCCGGTGGCAGCGTCCGCAGCTCCACATCCACTGGCCCCGCCAGCAGTGTGTTCAGCACTTGCTTCGAACGCAGCACCGGATCGTTCGCCAGCGGCAGCTCCACCGTCACCGGCACCAGCGTCGAATCCATCGCATCGGAAGCCCAGTAAAGTTTTGTCTTCACCCGCGGATCGCCCGGATTGACTGTGATCGGTTGCGCCAATTCCCGCCGCGCCTGCTCTTCGCTCTGTTGCTGCAATCGCGCTGCGCGCTTCACTCGCCTCCGCAGAATCGGAAAATAGATCGCTGCGCCGAGAACCACAAGAATCAATCCGGCAATGACCATGGATTTCCAGCGCGGCGTCACGGCAACGTCCCCGGCACATTCGCAACCACATACGAAGGTTTAAACGCCGCTGCGCCACGCGCGATCGCATCCGCTACGCCCGGCCCCATGCGGTCCAGCTCGGCGCGGTCCTCCACGACGATGCTCGAAATCTCCACCGCGATCGCCGGCGCCGCGGTCGTTCGAAGCTGCCGCACCGCCGCTGTCTGCGTCGTGTCCGGCGATCCTTTGAAGCGCTGCACCAGCATCCCCTGCACCAGGTCGCCGAACTTTTTGCTTAATCCGAGAAATGGCGCCTGCGCCCGGTCCCACGGAATCAACCCGTTCGCTTCCGTCACCGCCGCCAAATCCGAATTCACGTACACGCGCACCGTCCCCGGCAATCCCGTCGATGAAATGTGCAGCGTCACGAACACCGCCCCGCGCTGCGCATTGGCAATCGCGGACCTGTCGTCGAACGATGGATTCTCATTCCCCTGCCGCGTCAGCACCACTTGAAATCCCGCGAGCTCCAGCGCCCTGCGTACCTGCGTCGCCAGGTCCAGCACGATCTCGCTCTCGCGAATTCCACCCGTGCCTCGCGCTCCCGGGTCCGTACCGCCATGCGCCGGATCCAGCACCACGATGTTCAGCCCGCTCCTTTGCGTCTGCGCTCCAAACGGAGGCGCAACCTGCGCCGAAGCTCCGACCTGCGGAGAAGTTACAGCGGGTGCGCCAGGCGCTTGCGCGGGACTCTGTGCGGAATGGACCATCGCCGCGCCCGCCAGCGCCAGCGAACCCGCGCCTGCCAGGAAAAAAATCCGCATTCGAATCACATTTCGCACGTCAAGCAGCATATCAAATCGGTCAGCCAATCCACGCCACTCGCAACATCGTCCCGCAGCTAAAGAGGGACGGCCTCTCGGCCGCCCCTCTTATCCTGAATTGTGCTGCCCCAGAGACTTAGCGCTTCGGAGCTGGCTCGATTTTTAAAGGTTTAAGATTCGCCTTTTGTAGGAAAGCATTTACGCCGACGATCTCCTCTCTTTGCAGCGCAGTCCACCTTGCCAGCGCCGCCTGCGCGCTCGCCTCCCACTTCTCGCTTGCAGTTGCCGCATCCGCCGTCGGCGCAGCGTCCGCACTCTCCACGATCGTCAGCATTCCGGCGAGCGCCGCTGCAACTTTTCGCAGAGGCGGATTCACCTCCCCCGGCACGGCCAGTCCAAACAACCCGAAATAAGCGTCGCTATCCGCCTCGGCCGGCACTTCGATCTTTTTTTCCAGCGCTGCGAGCGCTTGCTGCAGCTCCGCGTTTCCGCTGGACTCTTTCTTGCGCGCCTCAATCTGTTTCCGCAGCTCGCCTGCCTGTTGCATCGCCGAGGAAGCTTCTCCCAGCCTCGCCGCAAGTCTTGAAGCCAGCTCAAACTGGCGCATCAGCTCCGTCTGCGTTGCTTTCACCCGCGGATCCATCTTGATCGTCAGCGGTTGCGAGATGCTCTTGCCGTTTGCAGTGAGCCTGACAATGTAGCTGCCCGGCGCCGCCCACGGTCCCGTCGGCCCCCAGTAGGTTGTGTGAACGCTTTGCGGCAGCGGATACCGCAAGTCCCAGACGAAACGATGTATCCCTGCCTCCGCGGAGAGCGGCTGAGGATCGCGCACCCACTGCATCGGAAACTCCACGTCCTTTGGATCGGTCTTGCGCAATTCGTCGTTGCTTGTGAATCGCCGCACGAGTTTTCCTTCCGAATCAAGAATTTCCAGTTGCACCGGGCCGGAAGCTTTTTGCCTCAAGTAATAGTCCACCGCCGCGCCGTCCGGCGGATTGGAAGCAAGCGCTTCATCCATTGGCACCGGAGTTCCTTGATCGCCGCCCGGCCGCACGCGGTACGCCGCTCCCGGACGAAAGAGCCAGGCATCCGCCGCGGCAACGTGTGCGTCCATCTGCCGCAGCGGCGTCACGTCATCGAGCACCCAAAACGATCGCCCGAACGTCGCAATCACCAAATCGTTGTCATGCACCACCAGGTCGCGCACCGACGTCACCGGCAGATTCAGTTGCAACGGCTGCCAGTCGTCCCCGTCATCAAACGAAAGGTAAACGCCTTTTTCAGTGCACGCATAGAGCAGCCCTTTTCGAACCGGATCTTCCCGCACGCAATTCAAAAAACTTCCGTTAGGAATTCCATTCGAAGCGCTCTGCCACGTCTTGCCGAAATCTCGCGTGCGATAGAGATGCGCGCGGTAATCCTCCAGCCGGTGCCGATCCACCGCCGCATACGCGGCCCCCGCATCCGAGTGCGACGCCTCGATGTGCGTCGCCTTGCTCCACGGCGTCAAATCCGGCGGCGTCACATCGCTCCACGTTTTCCCTTCGTCCTGCGTCAATTGCACAAGCCCATCGTCCGTTCCCGCCCAGATCTCTCCCGCCCGCACATACGACGGCCCAATCGTGTAAATCACCCCGCGCCGTTTTCCCTTTGGAGCGTCCGCCGCCGTCGCCGCGTCCAGGTTCGCCGGCACTCCCGGGTCTTCGCGCGTCAGATCCGGGCTGATGACTTGCCACGTGTTCCCGCCGTCCGCCGTTCGAAACATAACCTGCGACCCGAAGAACAGCACATGCTTGTCGATCGACGAAAACACCAGCGGCAGCGTCCACGTACGCCGGTACTCGCCCGGATGCGCAAGCGTCGGCGGCATCTGTTGCACCTGCTCGTCGCCAAAATCCTGCCGCGCGACAAATCCTCCGTACTCCACTTCCGGATTCAGTGGGTCCGGCGCGATGTATCCATTCTCATCTCCCGCCTCCATCGGCCGCCAATCATGAAAATTCAGCGAACGATACCTGCTTCGGCTCGGCGTCGCCGCCGAACCGCTGTCCTGCTGCGCTCCGTACACCCAGTACGGAAAACGATGGTCCGTAATCACGTGATAAAACTGCCCAGTCGGCTGGTTGTACCAGGAACTCCACGTCTCGCCGCCGTTGCGTGTCACCAGCGTGCCTTGATCGCTGCTCAAAGCCATTCGTCGCGGCTCGTCCGGATCGATCCACAGTGCGTGGTAATCGTCACCGCCCGGCGCTCCACGAAACGCCGTAAACGTTTTCCCGCCGTCGCGTGACTTATACATCGTGGTGTTCGGCAGATACACAGTCTCCGGATCCCTGGGATCCACGCTGACTTCCCCGAAATACCACCCCCGCTGCCACACCCGCTTGTCGTCCGAGACGCGCTGCCAATTCTGCCCACCGTCGTCCGAGCGGTATAGCCCGCCTTCCTTCGCGTCCACGATCAAATAAATCCTCCGCGGATTGCTCGGCGCAAAGGCAATTCCGATTCGCCCCAGCCCTTCGGAAGGCAACCCATGTCCCGTCACCTGCTCCCAATGGTCGCCGCCATCTTTCGAGCGGTAGAGTCCGCTCCCCGGTCCATTCGAAGGCGGATAAATGCTCCACGGCGGCCGCCGCGTCTGCCAAAGTGCCGCATAAATTGTTTTCGTGTTCCCCGGTTCGAACGCCAGGTCAATCGCCCCCGTATTTTCATCGTGAAACAGAATTTTCTGCCAGCTTTTCCCTCCGTCGCTCGAACGAAAAACTCCACGCTCTGCGTTCGGCCCGTACGCATGTCCCAGCGCCGCAACGAATACCTTGTTCGCATCGCGCGGGTCCACCAGGATCCGTCCGATCTGCCGCGAATCGCTCAGCCCGAGGTGCGTCCAGGTTTTTCCGCCATCCGCGGACTTGTACATCCCGTTCCCATAGGAAATCGAGCTGCGCATGTCCGCTTCGCCCGAGCCCACGTAAATCACATTCGAATCTGAAAGCGCCACCGCAATCGCCCCGATCGATCCAATCGGTTGTGAATCGAAAATCGGTTTCCAGGTTCTCCCCGCGTCGTCCGTTTTCCAGACGCCGCCGCCCACGCTCCCAAAATAAAATACTTCCGGCTTCCCGCGCACTCCCGTCACCGCCAGCGTCCGCCCTCCCCGGAAAGGCCCAATCAGCCGCCATCGCAGTTCCTGAAATAGCTTTGGGTCCACCTGCTTTGCTATGTCCGGCCCGCCAAAAAGTTCAGCGGATGCCAGCAATCCAAACAACAAGAACACGAATGCGAAAGCAAAGCGGCGGCCAGTCACAGTGGAATTCTCCAATCGAACGGTAAGATGTCCCACGAACCGCTGAGTATATATCAGCGCCAAAACAAAACCGCCCGGCTCTTTCGAACCGGGCGGCACGCCATCTGCTATTTCGAAATCGTTCTAGACCGCTTCCAACTCTTCGATCTCCCCGGCGACCACCGGCTTCGTCTTTCGAATCTTCAGCAACCCGGTTACCAGGTAAACCAGAACTCCCAACGCGATAATCAGCACTCCGAACACCAGCCCGTTCATCCCCAGCACCGCTTCCTGGCCGCTCTCCACGATCGCCAGGCTCAGCAGCAGCAACGGAAAAATTCCGCAAGTAATCACGCCGGCCAGCCCGCCCGGCACGCGAAATTCCCGCTTCAATTCCGGCTCGCGAATCCGCAGCACCACCAGCGTCACAAACTCCAGCATCAAGCTCGCGCCGTACAACATAATATCCAGCGTCACCAGCCGCTTGAACCCCAGCCCCAGGCACAACGCCCAGCACGTCGCGCACACGAGGATCGCCACCCACGGCGCTTGCGTTCTCGTGCTCCGTTTCCCAAACACCTTCGGCAGCATCCCATCGCGCGCCATCGCCAGCGGCAGCCGCGAATAGCTCATCACCAGCGCATTGAACATCCCAAACGCGCTCATCATCCCGCCAAGCACAATCAAAAACCGCAGCCATTCGAATCCCAGAATCTTTCCGCCCATCGCGCCCGCCACCGATGCCCACGACCCGTCCCCGCCGAAAACCGAAGCAGGAATTCCCGTCAGGTACACCGCCACGAATGGCAGCACGTACGTCATTGCCACCAGCACCACGGCCGCGATCATCGCCCTCGGGTACGTCCGTTGCGGCCGCTCCACTTCCTGCGCGATCGTCGAAGCGTTGTCCCAGCCCATATAGTTCCACATCGCTACCAGCACTCCGCCCAGCAACCCCAGCTCCGTCCCTTCCGTCGCTGCGGCGTGCGCACTCCCCAGCGCGTTCAGCTTGAAAGGCGCCAGCACCACTATCAGCGCGAACGGCGCCGACAACAAAAAGAAAAGCCACAACGACGTAATTCCCACCACTCGAATCCCCGCCAGGTTCAGCGCCGCGCACGAGATCACCACAAACAATCCCGCATAAAATGCGTGATTCCCTTCGCCGAACCACGGCGACATCTGTTTCAGGTAAAACACAAACAGCGTCGGGTAAATCGCCATGTCAAAAATACTGGCGGCCAGCGACAGCCACGCTTCCTGAAATCCCCAGAAATTTCCCAGCCCGCGCCTCACCCACGCGTAATACCCGCCCTCCGCCGGCAGCGCGCTCGATAGTTCGCCGATCATGAACGCCGTCGGCAAACACCACAGCACTGGCAGGAACAGTAAAATCAAAATCCCACGCCCGTATCCCGCCCCATGAATAATTTCTTCCGTCCCGTACGTGCCGCCGGACACCATGAAAAATGTCGCGGCCACAAGCGGCCAGAGCGTGAGCTTGGCGATTCTTTTTTTAGTTGTAGAGATGGAACTGGCGGGCAGCTGGGCCGGAAGGGATAAAGAACTCAATTTTTACTCTCGTCCTCCTAAACGATCCTCGCTCTCGTTGCCACGGTGAAGCGAGCTCGCATCCGAAGAATACAAGACTCGCTCCTGCATGCAACAACAAAATGCATTCGAACGAATATTTTTTCGCTGCCGCCGGCAGTTCTTCTGCGCCGCACTCCAGCCTCCTCGCCCACTCGCTCCGCGCTGCTCCCCGTTTCCTCCTCCGCGCCGTCTATCCTCAGGGGCTGTGATAAACTTCGCACTTGTTGAGGTACGCCGAAGGTGAATCGCAATCTACTTGCTCGATCCCTTGCCGTTCTCTTGCTTGGAATCTTGTTCGGCTACTACATCGATTACAACGAGCGAAAGACACGGCGATTGGGGCGTGAGCAGTATCTTGCGGGCGAAGCCCGGAAGTTCGACGGATCGATTTCGCACCCCACTCCTCTCCCTGCGATGGTCGTTGGCGCAGTTTTGGTCGTTGGTTTTTTCGTGTTCGTATACGAGATTATCGTCATGGTTATTTCCGTCGCTCTGAAATCCAAAGCTGTCGGTGCCGGGAAGCCCACGGAGGAAACGAACATTCCTTTTTCGTAGCTCCAAGGTCTCTCCCTCCCCTGGCTCCGCCATTCCTGAGTGATTTCTGCAACGCGGCCCGCGCCGCTGGGTCGCATCCTCTGCTACACTACCCACCCTCTGTGACCAACAATTCTGTTTCAGGAGTCTCTGCATGAAACTCGGTTTTTATCTCGCTGCCGCCCTGCTTACTTTTGTGCCGCCGCTCGTTGCGCAAGAGTCCGCTCCAAAGTCTCCCCGCCCCATCACCATCGACGATTTCTTCCAAATCCGCGACGTCGCTCAGCCCGAACTGAGTCCCGATGGCCAATGGGTTGCTTATTCCGTTCGAACCCGCATCCTCAAGGACGACAAGAACGAGCAGCGCCTATGGATGATCTCCACCCATGGCGGCGATCCCATTCCCCTGACCGCCGAAGGCGTCTCCTCTTCTCATCCGCGCTGGAGCCCCGACGGCAAATACCTCTCCTTCCTCTCCGCCCGCAACGACGCCAAGAATCAAGTTTGGCTGCTGGACCGCCGCGGCGGTGAAGCGCAACGCCTCACCGACGTCGCCCAAGGCGTCAACGATTTCGAATGGTCTCCCGACAGCACCCGCCTCGTCCTCATCCTCCAGGATCCCAAGCCCGAAGACGCCGCAGCCGCCGAAGCCGCCAAGGATAAGGACAAAGACAAGCCCACCGCAAAACCGAAAACTCCTCCGCCCTTCGTTATCGATCGCCTGCAATTCAAGGAAGACAGCGCCGGCTATCTCGATCGCCGCCGCAGCCACCTCTACGTCCTCGATGTCGCTTCGAAAAAATCCACGCAAGTGACAAGCGGCGACTTCGACGACAACGAGCCCGCCTGGTCGCCCGACGGCAAATCACTCGCCTTCACTAGCAACCGCAGCACTCCCGACCCCGACCGCAACTACAACTCCGACATCTGGGTCGTCGCAGCCGACAACGTCGCCCGCTCTGCGGGCGCCTCTCCAGATGACAAAGGCGCCCACCTCGCCAAAATCACCACCAATCCCGGCTCTGACCGTCAGGCCGCTTGGTCTCCCGACGGCAAATGGATCGCTTACGTCACCCAAACCGACGTCAAGGCCATGATCTACGCCACACACCATCTCGCCATCGCTCCCTCCAGCGGTGGCGAAGCAAAAGTTTTGACGCTCGCGTTCGACCGCAGCGTGCGCCGTCCTCGTTTCTCCGCCGACGGCCGCTCCATTTATCTTATTGCGGACGACGACGGCACCGAAAACCTTTGCCGCATCGCCATCGCGGGCGGGGAAGTCACGCGCCCCATCGGCGGTCACCTTAGTGTCTCCTCGTATTCACTCGGCAAAGACGGCGCCGTCGCCGCGCAAATCAGCACGCTCGACCGCCCCGACGAAATCTTCCTCCTCAACGAAAACAAACTCTCTCGCCTCACCAAAACCAACGACGCCCTGCTCTCGCAGCTCCGTCTCGCCCAAGTCGACTACGTTCACTTCAAAAGTAAGGACGGCACCCCCATCGCCGGCTATCTCTACAAACCCCTCGACTACACTCCCGGCAAGAAAGTCTCCACGCTGCTCAATCCTCACGGCGGCCCCGTCGGACAATATTCCGCTTCCTTCTACCACCTTGCCCAGCTCTACGCCGCCGACGGCTACGCCGTCCTTCTCCCCAATCCGCGCGGCTCTTCCGGTTACGGCCAAAAATTCTGCGAAGCCATTTTTGCCGACTGGGGTAACAAGGACTTCCAGGACGACATGGCCATGGTTGATTATTCCGTCGCCCAAGGCATCGCCGATCCGGAGAAGCTCGGCGTCGGCGGCTGGTCCTACGGCGGCATGTCCACCGACTTCATCATCGCCCAGACCACGCGCTTTAAAGCCGCGATCTCCGGCGCGAGCATAGCCTTGATAGCCAGCGGCTTCGGCCACGATCAATATCAGAAAGACTACTTTTCCGAACTCGGCTACCCCTGGGAAAACAAAGCCGTCTGGGAAAAAATCTCGCCCTTCTACCGCGTGAACGACATCACCACCCCCACTCTTTTCATGGGCGGCGACATCGACTGGAACGTTCCCATTCTCGGCAGTGAGCAGATGTACCAGGCTCTGAAGAGCCTCGGCCGCACCACCGAGCTCGTCGTCTACCCTGGCGAACACCACGGTTTCACAACGCCCTCGCACATTAAGGATCGCCTCGAGCGCTACCTCGCCTGGTACGCCCACTACGTCAAAGGCGATCCCGCACCCGCGCGTCCCCCCGAGCCCCCGCCGGCGCCAGCGACAAAAGCGGGAGGCGAATGATGCGTTTCCGTGATTTGATTCTCGTTGCGTTTCTCTCACTGTTTTGTTGCATTTCAGTCTCGGCGCAATCCTCTTTCACCGTCGGCACCGCCACCGCCGCCCCCGGCCAGAAAGCCACCGGCTACCTCGAAGTCCCCGCCGGCGTCGACCCCGCCACCAACATCCCCGTCGTCGTCATCAACGGCGCAAAGCCCGGCAAAGTCCTCGCGCTCGTCTCCGGCGCCCACGGCACCGAATACACCTCCATCATCGCCATCGAAAAACTCATCAGCGCCCTCGACCCCGCCCAAGTCACCGGCATCGTCATCCTCGTCCCGCTCGTCAACATCGCCTCCTTCGAGCAAAAAGTCCCCCACGTCAATCCCACCGACAACAAAAGCATGAACCGCTTCTACCCCGGCAAGGCCGACGGCACGCAAACCGAGCGCGCCTCCTTCGTCATCACCAAGCAAATCATCGACCGCTGCGACTTCCTCATCGACTACCACGGCGGCGACCTCGACGAAAGCCTCCGCCCCTACGCCTACTGGGGCCCTACGGGAAGGGAAGAGCAGGATCGCATCTCCAAGGAAATGGTTCTCGCCTTCGGCCTCGACCACATCATCATCTGGCGCGAGCGTCCCACCGACCCCGCCGCCACTCGCTATCTCGATAACACCGCCTCCGTCCGCGGCAAACCCTCCATCGTCGTCGAAGCCGGCCACGCCGGCACCGTCGAATCCGACGACCTCGCGCTCCTCGTCAACGGCACCCTCAGCACCATGCGCGCACTCAAAATGTTCCCCGGCGATCCCCATCCGATCGAAAATCCCGTCTGGATTGAAAAACTCGCCGACATCCTCGCCGACGGTCCGGGAATCTGGTATCCCCTCGTCAAGCGCGGAACCTACGTTTCCGCCGGAATGAAGCTCGGCACCATCACTGATTACTTCGGCAAACTCATTGCCGAGCCTCGCGCTCCAGTCTCCGGCGTCGTTCTCCACGTCAACGCCGTTCCCTCCCTCAAGAAAGGAGACAATATTGCCGACCTTGGCGTAGTCGCCCCCCACGCTCCCTAGTCGACTGTAGTGGCCGGTCTTCAGACCGGTGCTTTTCCTTATAGCGGCGACTTTACGTCGCCATCTTGCCTTTGTGTCGTTCACCATTGGCAAATCTTCCGCTAATCAGCCATGTCTGAAGCATCAGGCCACTCTTTTGGCTCGATAAGCGTCAGACTATCCAATATCATGCCCGTTGAGAGCCGCCACAGCTTGAGAACACTGCCCTTACTGCTCATTCTGGTTGTTTGGGCGACGCTCGTCGGCACGCAGTCGAACTGGAATAGATTTCTCCGCGCCCAAACGTCTCCGCAATCGGCCAGCTCTCCAAGTGAGGCTCAAGCCAAAATCAGGGTGAATTCGAACCTGGTCGTCCTGCCCGTAACGGTGAAAGATCGGAACGGCAATCTGGTTCCTGAAATTCAGAAACAGGAGTTTCGAGTATTCGACGACAATGTGGAACAGTCCATTGATGTGTTCGCGGCGGAAGCTTTTCCCCTCTCTCTGGTTGTGCTGATCGACGATGATTTGAAATCCAATGATGCTGAACAATTGGTCCAAAGTCTGCGTGCCGTAGTAGCGGGAATCAGCTCGAGCGATGAAGCTGCGATTTGCCGTTTCGACTTGAAGTTTTATCCTGGCGAGGGGTTTACGAGCGATCCGGACCGCTTGCGGGCTGAATTAAAGAAGGCTCAAGAAGCGAGCGGGCCTTCTACGGCAGGTCCGGTTCCTTTTGTTACTGGACCGTCGTCGCATGCTCCAGGAATTGGCGAGCCCCGCCAAGCTGCGCCTACAAATCTTGGCAGCAGGCCAACCAAGGCTCTCGACGACGCAGTCTATTCTGCCGCTCAGTTACTGCATGATCGAGACCGCGGCCGCCGGAAGATCATGCTGGTGATCTCCGACGGTATCAATGGCCGGGAGTTCAACAGCCACACGTATCAGGAGACTCTCGCGGCTCTTCTCAATGAAGACATTTCCGTCTACAGCGTGGCCGTGGGCAGCACATCCTTCCACCGGAAATTCACCAGGCTGTTCAACTATGCCAGCAACTCTGGCGGGGATATCAGCTACGCCAGTAAGAGCCAGGCAATGGAAAAGCTTTATTCTCAGATTACAGAACAAGCCAGACATGAATACACCCTGGCCTATGTGCCGCGTGGAAACAATCGTACTTCCGCTTACCACGCGGTGGAAGTACGCACGACACGCGAAGGCCTCCACGTCAAGACTCGGCAGGGCTACTACACGCCCCCGCAGTGAGTATTCCAGAGAACTGATCGCTCGGGATTAGCCATTGATAGCAGGCTCATGACCAGCTACTTGTCTAGTTCGTGATAAGCGCGCTAGTCGGCCAATGAAGTGCTCCTTCACATCTCCGGTAATCCAACTAATTGGGCACTTGCCAAGCAATCGGTTGTAAGCTCGCCCTCATCGCACTTAAGTTTCGCGAATGGCGATGAGGAGAGCGAACGAGTGTTCGAAAAAAACCAACGCAAGAGTGGGAAGTTCCACCGATTGCGAGTAGTAATTCTCAAGCAGCGGAAGTGTTGAGGGTGTGGGCTGCGCCCGGTCAGCTTCAGCTGCTAACACTGAGAACCCTCCCCTTCAACCCCTCTTTAAGAGTTGATTTCCAGGGACCGCGGGGCACTTCCGGATGGTGGTCTGATTTTGGTAAGGGAGTTGGACAAAACACGCCGAGGAACTATTTGACTTTGAATACGTCTACTGTGGGGGAAGTGTAGGGTAAAGGTTTGCCCCGCCGACGCGCTGGGGTAAGCTTCAAGCCATGTCCCCTACCAATTGCTCCGCTTGCTGAGGAGGTACCGCGAACATGCGAACCTTTCCTTTCTTCGAGACTCTCGGCGCAGATATACGCTTCGCGACTCGTAGCCTACTGAAAAATCCCGCGTTCCTCGTGGTCGTTGTCCTGTCCCTCGCTTTAGGAATCGCCGCGAACAGCACCATCTTCAGCGTTCTGGACACATTTCTCTATCGTCCGCTGCCCTATCCCCATCCGGAAAAGTTAGTCGTGGTTTGGGAGACTGAGTCAGCTCATCCGGATCGAACCATCCCGCCCCCTATAGCAGAATTGGTGGACTGGCAAAAACAAAACCACGTCTTCGAAGATATTGCGCTGATCAGTTTCAACGACACAGCCAGCGTTTCCGGTCTCGGCGAGCCGCGACCCCTGCGTGTGGAATATGTAACTCCGAATTTGTTTAGCTTGCTGGGGGCGAAACCAATCTTGGGACGAATTTTTCTTCCCACGGAAGCGCAAGATCGTGCCCAGGCTATCGTCATCAGCGCCGAGTTCTGGAAGCGCGAGCTCAACAGTGATCCGCAGGTCCTAGGGAAAACTTTCGCTATCGAGGGCGTGGTCTCGACCATAGTTGGAGTCATGCAGCCGCATTTCGCTCCGTTCTACGGCGGGCGCCTCGACGTGTGGATTCCCATCAACGCCGCGAGCAGCCGTTACTCTGCACGGATCGACCACTGGCTCATGCCCGTGGCGCGAGTAAAGCCTGGCGTGACGCTAACGCAAGCTCAAACCGAAATGGACGTGGTGTCGCGCCGGCTCGAGCAGGAGTATCCCGCGACGAATAAGGGTGTGGGCACGAAAGTTCGTCCCTTGCACGAAGACCTTTATCGCTTTGCCGGACAAGCGCTCTACCCGCTTTTTGGCGCGGTCGCGTTTGTTTTGCTGATTGCCTGCGTGAACGTTGCCAACCTCCTGCAGTTCCGTACCGAGACGCGCCGCAAAGAGTACGCACTGCGCGCTTCTCTCGGCGCGGGGCGGCGCCGCTTGATCCAGCAATTGCTGACGGAGAGTGGAGTCTTGGCCCTTTCCGGAGGCTTGCTGGGCATAGGCTTGACCTTTGCCGGAATAAAGTTACTCGTCGCGCTCGCCGGAGAGTTTCCCAACTCCACCGAAATCACCGTCGATGCCCGCGTGCTGCTGTTCACACTAGGCGTTTCGCTTTTGACAGCGATCTTGTTTGGATTGGCCCCTGCAATGCAAGCTTCGCGTCCCGACTTAAATGTCGTCCTTAGGGAAGGCGAACGCAAGGCGACAACCACTTCCGGGCGCCTGGCTCGGCATTCGCTTGCCGTAGCCGAGATCGCGTTGGCAATGGTGCTTCTGGTAGGCGCCGGTCTGATGATCAATACAATTTTCCATTTGCAGCGAGTCAACCCTGGATTCGACGTCAACCATGTCTTGAGCATGGATCTGCAACTTCCCGAAGGAGGAAAGTATCTGGAACGCGTCCCCGGCGGCGACATGGAGAAAACGCTGCCCTCGGTGACGGCTTTCTATCAGCGCCTGCTGGAAAAAACCAACGTGTTGCTAGGTGTGGAGTCAGCCGCGGTAATCGGCGCATTGCCCACGCGCTGCTGCCCGGAATTCTATTCGTTTGCGATTCTCGGACATCCCGCTCCGCCTCCTGAAAATCGTCCGCGAGCGGGATACAGTGAGGTCAGCTCCGGAATATTCAGCACGCTAAAGATTCCGCTGGTCAAAGGCCGCTACCTCGATAAGCGCGATACGGAAGCCGCACCGTGGGTCATCGCGATAAACGAGTCTTTTGCGCGCAAGTTTTTCCCGAACGAGGATCCCATCGGCCAGCAAATTCTTCTGCGCTACGATCCCTACCCGGTCGACGAGCTACGTCCCCGCCAAATCGTCGGCATTGTCGGTGACGTCAAACATTTTGGCTTGGGAGAAGAAACGCCTCCATTTGTCTACGCGCCTTTCACACAACAGCCGGCGGTGTTTCCCGGCGGCGCAGCGAGGGCCCACTTGCATAAAGCATTAGTGCTGCGAACACCTTCGGGCCCGATGAGCGGCGGGAGAAATTTGGCGGTCAGTGTCAAGCAAGCTTTGGCGGAGATCGATCCCAATCAGCCCGTCACCAACATCATGACCATGGAAGACGTTTTGTCGGCGTCCCTCGGTGATTACCGGTTCTATATGGAGCTGCTCGGAATCTTTGCAGGCGTTGCGGTCCTGCTTGCCGCCGTGGGCATCTACGGCGTAATGTCCTATTCGGTCAGCGAGCGCACGCACGAGATTGGCATCCGCATGGCGCTCGGCGCGAGTCCGGGCGACGTCCTGGGCTTGGTCGCCAAACTTGGACTCAAGCTCACCTCCATCGGTGTGGCCATTGGAGTTGCCCTGGCCTTCGGCGTCACTCGCTTGATCTCCACGTTCCTCTTCGGAGTCAAGCCCACCGATCCGCTAACGTACGCCGCGGTCGCGCTAAGTCTGGCCGCCATTGCATTACTGGCTTGCTACATTCCGGCGCGGCGCGCCACGCGCGTTGACCCCATGATCGCCCTGCGCTACGAATAGAATTTAGCTCCTAGTCGCTTGTTTGTTAGGTGGGCAGCCAACTCGGACGCATAGACCAGTTTCCCGGCAAATGCCTGATTGACGCGCTAACCGGAGAAGTACTACTTCAAATCTCCGGTTACGATGGGTGCCGCACCATTCGGTTCTAAACGTTCAGTTCTTGACCCTTTTGCAGATTTCCCAAACTTTTTCAAAGCCCCATCCCTCCTGCAAGCCCTTCTCATTGTCCCACTTACGTTCCACTGTGTCGCGTTACCACATTCCATTCGAATCACTAAGTCGTTAGTAGTTGACAGTCGGTACATTTCGTGCTACCCTGTGGTATGAATTCGACGCTGCAACCCATCTCACTCCCACAGCCTCAAGTCTCACTCTCTCCCCTCCACTTTGCGCAAAACTCGCCCGATTTTCGCCCTTTGTTTTCAATTGCTTCCGCACTGCGCATCCGGCAAAGGATGCGCATCCTGAGCGACCATCGGGAGTCGAAGGATTCTTCTCCCGTCCCGCCCTTCGCTCGCTCTTTGCACAAAGAGCGTTTCAGAACCCTCTTGGGAAACAAGCGCTTCCGCACTCTTTCATTTTCCGTATCCTGTAACCCCTTTGTTTGCCACTCTTACGAAAACTGCCGGGTGTGTACCAACAATTCCCAAAATGGAACATTCCGCTCTGCCGGAAAGGATCTTTCATGAATCCGCAAACCTCTAGCTCCATCATCCCTCATCGGCGACGCCGAGGAATTCCGCTCCGCGGTCGTTATCAACCGCTCCCTCGGCGAACTCTATAAGCTCCAGGCCAGGAACAAGGTCCACCCGCGCCGCGCCGCCGTCATGGCCTACACCTGCAACTTGCTCCTCCGCACCCTCCCCGCCATCGAGCGCGAACTCCATCCCGAACTCGAAGACCAGCCCCAGATCATCATCGACCTCCCTCGCCCCAAGCGCGACCCGCTCCCCAGCGAATCGCCTGATCGACCCGGACAACCCTCATGAGTCGACTTACTCAACCATTCGACGCGCCGACTGCCACTTTTCGGCTCTCAATTGCCGATTCTCGATTTTCCATTTTCCATTTTCGAGCTTCCAACGCCGCATCGCGTTGCTCCATTCCCGCGGCCAGCGTATCCTCTTTCTTCTCACGGAGGACTCGGATGCGTATCGGTTCGGCAGGGAAGTGGTTCATCGCTGGAATCGTCGTCGCGACAATTTTTTGCGCTTCGGCAGTCGCCCAGCAGTTCGATCAAAAACTCTTTTCCGAAATGCGCTGGCGCTGCATCGGGCCGTTCCGCGGAGGCCGCACCGTCGCCATCTCCGGCGTCCCGCACCAGCCCAATGTGTTCTACATGGCCGCCGTCAACGGCGGCGTCTGGAAAACCACCGACTTCGGCGACACCTGGAATCCCATCTTCGACGATCAGCCCACCGGCTCCGTCGGCGCTCTTGCCGTCGCCCCATCCGACCCGAATATCATTTACGTCGGCAGCGGCGAAGGATTGCAGCGCCCGGACCTCGCCACCGGCGATGGAATTTATAAATCCACCGACGCAGGTAAAACCTGGACGCACATGCAAAGCCTTCGCGACGCCCAGCAGATCACCGCGATTCTCGTGGATCCGAAAGATCCAAACCGCGTCTTCGTCGCCGCCGAAGGCCATCCCTACGGCCCCAATGAAGAGCGCGGCGTCTTTCGTTCCACCGACGGCGGCCAGACTTTTACCAAAGTTTTGTACAAAGACGAAAACACCGGCGCCGCCGATCTCGCGTTCGATCCGTCGAATTCGCAAACGATTTACGCCGTTCTCTGGGCCGCCCGCGTCGCTCCCTGGGAAATCCGCAGCGGCGAATCTTTTATCAGCGCCGGCAGTGGACTTTTCAAATCCACGGATGGCGGAAACACCTGGCGCCCGCTCACCAAGGGCCTTCCCACGGCCGACGACGGCCTCAGCCGCATCGGCATTGCCGTCGCGCAGAGCCAGCCGAATCGGGTTTACGCCACGGTGGAAGCGAAAAAAAATGGCGCCGGCGTCTACCGTTCCGACGACGCCGGCGAATCCTGGAACCTGGTAAATAGCGATCGGCGCATCGGCGGCCGCGGTCCCGGCGCGATGGGCATTGCCGTTGCCCCGGACAATCCGGACGTCATCTACGTTGCAAATACTACAACGTGGAAATCCACCGATGCCGGGAAAACTTTTGTGGGATTCAAGGGCGCGCCCGGCGGCGACGACTACCAGCGCATCTGGATCAGCAGAGAGTATCCGCAGATCATCGCGCTCTCCTCCGATCAGGGCACGGTCATCAGCGTGAACGGAGGCGCAACCTGGAGCACTTGGTACAACCAGCCGACCGCGCAGTTTTATCACGTGACCACCGACAATCGTTTTCCGTATTGGGTATACGGCACGCAGCAGGAAAGCGGCTCCGTCGCGACGATGAGCCGTAGCGATTACGGCGAAATTACCTTTCGCGATTGGCGGCTGCCCGGCATTTTCGAGTACGGCTACATCGCCGTGGACCCGCTCGATCCGAACATTCTTTATGGCGACTGGCTCACGCGAACGAAGCAGGATATTGGCGAATACGCGAAGATTACGCCGGAACCAATTCGCCGCGGCGAGTATCGCTACGCGCGCACGCTGCCCGTCGTTTTTTCGCCGCTGGAACCGCACACACTGTACTTCGCCGCGAATGTTCTGTTCAAGACGACCGATGCGGGAAACAGTTGGCAGGTGATTAGTCCGGATCTCACGCGCGAAACCTACGAGATTCCAAAAAATCTCGGCGTTTTCGCGGCGTCCGATCCGGAAAAAGGAAAACACCACGGCGTGATTTACACCGTCGCGCCTTCCTTCCAGGAGGCTGGAACAATTTGGGCGGGCACGGACGATGGATTGATGCACATTACGCGCGACGGCGGAAAAATCTGGAAAGACATTACGCCGCCGCAATTGAAGCCGTGGAGCAAGGTTTCGATTATCGAAGCGTCGCACTTCGATGCCGCCACGGCCTACGCGGCGATCAATTCATTTCGTCTCGACGATTTGCGCGCGCACATTTATCGCACGCGCGATTATGGAAAAACGTGGACCGAAATTACCAGGGGCATTCCCGATGGCGGCGCGAGCAACGTGGTACGCGAAGATCCCGTACGGAAAGGTTTGCTCTTCGCGGGAACGGAAGGATCCGTCTACGTTTCTTTCAACGACGGCGACGACTGGCAGCCGTTGCAACTGAATCTGCCGCACACCTCCATGCGCGACCTCAACATTCACGGCGATGACCTGATCGTCGCGACACACGGTCGTTCGTTCTGGATTCTCGATGACTTTGCACCGCTGCGGCAGCTTAACGACGAAGTGGCAAAGCCCGCCGCGCATCTTTTCACTCCGCAAAAAGCAATTCGTTTTCGCTGGAACCGCAACCCGGATACGCCGCTGCCTCCGGAATTCCCCGCCGGAAAAAATCCCCCCGATGGAGCAATCATCGACTACTACCTTGCCAGCGCCGCGAAGGATCCGGTCATACTGGAAATTTTCGACAGTCAGAATCACCTCGTTCGCTGTTTTTCCAGCACCGATAAACCGATTCCCATGGAGAAACTTGCCGCGGAAAATCCCATTCCGATGTACTGGGTCCGACCGGAACAAATACTTTCCGCGGAACCGGGAATGCATCGCTTCGTTTGGAATTTGCACTACGCCCCGCCGGATGCTCTCGAACACGAATTTCCGATTTCTGCGATCTATCGCGATACGCCGCGCTATCCGCTGGGCTCATGGGTCCTGCCCGGCGCTTACACCGCGAAGCTTTCCTCGGGCTCCTGGAGTTTTTCGAAAACGCTCAGCGTCGAGATGGACCCGCGCATCAAAACTCCTCCCATCGCTCTGCACAGGCAATTCGAAATGGAGACGGGAGCCGTGGCGGGAATGAACGAAAGCTTTGCGTCCCTGGCACGCGTGAAATCAGTACGGTCGCAATTGAAAAATCTTGCCACGAAGGCAGGGAAGGGCGCGCTCGCCGATGCCATCGCCGCGCTGGACAAGAAGTGCGCAGAGCTGGAGGGCGCGGCGCAAAGCAATTTTTTCGGGGTTGCGCCGGGTGCCAAACCTCCGGAGAATTTTTCAACACTGAATCAGCATTTTGGCGGAATTCTCGCCGTGGCCGACAGTGCCGACGCTGCGCCCACGACGCAAGCCACCGCCGTTTACAAGGAACTGCAAGCCGCTTTGCAAGATCAAACCGCTCGATGGGGAAAAATCCGCGAACAGGACATCCCGGCACTCAATGTGGAATCAAAGAAGGCCGGACTCGCGGCGATCGATCCCAGCAAAGCGCCGGATGCCGCTCCGTCCGCGGACGCGGATAGCGACGACGAGCCGTGATGGTGGCGTACGGCTTCAATTCTTCGCGGGTGCGGAAGGCGGCTGGAGCTGCGCCAAATCGTTGAGAACTTCCGCGCTGTGCTTCCCGGCGTTGACGTTGAGATAGTTTTTGCGGACGACGCCGTCGGGATCGATGAGAAAGGTGTGGCGGGCGGAAAGTTTGCCGATGCCGAGATTCAGAAGCGAATCGTAGGCGGAAGACACTTGATAATTCGTGTCCGCCAGGAGTTTGAAATGCAGTCCTTCTTTCGCGCAAAACTTCTGGTGTGAATTTTCATCCTGGCTGCTCACGCCGAGAATGACGGCGTTTTTCAGTTCGAATTGAGCGAGGTCGCGCTGGAAATTGCGCGCTTCCACAGTGCAGCCGCTGGTGAAATCTTTGGGATAGAAATAGAGCACCACCCACTTGCCGCGAAGATCGCGGAGGCTGAGGGACTTACCGTCCTGCGAGTTCAAAGTGAAATCGGGAGCGGGCATCCCCGAGGAAGGCGCCTTCGCGCCGATGTGCCGCGCGCGAACGACCATAGCCGCAACGAGTACTGCAATGATGGCCGCAAAGATTGCAAACATTTTCATCTCGTTTGGTCAGGGCGAAATTTTCGCCGCTACTCCTTCTGGCTGAAGGCGCCGAAGCCCAGCCGGAATTGGATCGTATTGATTCCCGGATTCGGCGTCGCAAGGCCCGCATTCGAAATGTGCATGTAGCGGACCTCCGCGCTGATATTGTGCTTCGTGCGCAGAAAGTGCAAGCCCAGCGCGGCGCTGCTCGTGAAATTCACACGGGACGTGCCTTCCGGAACTTTGGTGTTGGTGAAGAGCGTGCCGCCGCCGATTTCAAAATAAGGAGCCACGTTGTGCTTCGTGTCCAACATCCATTTGAATGCGAACGGATTCAAGCCGGCGCCGTAGGCCGTATTCGTTTTCTGAAAAACCAGGAATACGGGCACTGCATCCACCGCATACTCCAAACGGCCGCGGAGAAATCCCGGGCCGTGCGGCGCAGTAAGAATCCATCCATAGCGCAGGCCGACATTCCAGACGCCGTCGCTCGACTGGCTGCCGCTGATGCCGTGGCCTCCGCCGGTCCAGACCTGCCATTCGTGGCCGCCTTCGACGGGGCCAGCTTGCGCGCGGATGGCCGGGGCACACAGAAACGCGGCGAAGAGGAGGGCCGCAAAAACTTTTCTCACCAGGGAGTCTCCTTCCGATTTTTTGATGCTGGTGCTGAGTTCCGGGTGCAGAGAAGATATAGAAAATTTGCGAGAAATGCGAATTTCTTCTCAGCGCTGCAGGGTGATTCGAATCCATGACGCCAAACCGCACGTGGATTCGAATCGGGTCCTCCATCGGCCATGAGGCCGTTGATAACGCGGTGCGCGTCGTTCATCATTCATTCATCAAGCGCAATTTAGCCTGCACGATTCGAATTGCGAACTAGACCTTCACGGGGCGAAAGGGAAGCTGGAAGTTGAAGATGCGGCATTCGAACTTACATTTCGTTTTGGCGCTTTGCGCCATGCTTGGGGCCTCTTCGTTCGTGGCTTCGGGCGCGCGCGCACAAGATTCGCCTCCGGCTGAATCGCCACGTTCGAACGACGATTCGACGCCCGCGGCGGATCCGGTCCCGACGATGTTCCCGCATCCAGAGACGGACCGCTGGTGGATCTCCGGGCAGGCGAATTTCATCTCGCAGTGGCACCCGGCGTTTCACTCGCCTTATCAAGGACCGCGGAGCCTGCCTCCGCAAGCGCAAGACGCAACTTCGCGCGTCCTCACACTGTTCACGGGCGTGCGCCTCACGAACACCATGGAACTGCTCTGCGACGTTCAGGAAACCGGCGGCCACGGGATTGGCGAGGCGGTCGGCCTGGGCGGCGTCACGAATCTGGACATCGTGCGGAATCCCGATCTGAGCAAAGCGCCCTACATCGCGAGGCTCATGTGGCACCAGATCATTCCTCTTGGCCACCGAAAGATCGAGAATTCCCGCTCGCCGCTCTCGCTTTTTTCTTCACTTCCGGAGCGCAGGCTAGAGATTCGCTTCGGGAAGTTCAGCATGGCGGACTTCTTCGACATGAATACGTATGGCACGGACACGAGTTTTCAGTTCATGAACTGGACTGTGGACAACAACGGCGCATACGACTACGCGGCGGATACACGCGGCTTTACTTTTGCGGCGATGATCGAATACCACGACCGGCGATGGGCCGCGCGATTCGCCGAGGCGCTGATGCCAAAAGTTGCCAATGGGATCCATCTCGACGCGGACCTGAGCCGCGCGCACTCCGAAAACTTCGAGTTTGAATTGCATGGGATGGTGATGCGACATCAAGAGGGCGCTATCCGGTTTTTGGCTTTCGTCAATCACGCCAACATGGGGAGTTACCGTGAGGCAGTCGATAATTTCTTGGCAGGTCTGACACCTAAACCAGACATCACCGCTCATCCGCTCCGTACTACCCTCAAATACGGATTTGGCGTCAATTTCGAACAGCCACTGAATTCCTGGATAGGTGTTTTCGGCAGGTGGGGCTGGGATGAAGGCCGACATGAATCGTTTGCGTACACCGAGGTGGATCAGACGGTGGAGCTCGGAGCCGGGGCCAGCGGCCGACGGTGGCAGAGAAAATTCGATCGCGCCGGATTTGTTTTTGTTTCGAACGGGATTTCGCGCGACCACCAGGAGTATTTAAAGTTGGGTGGAACGGGTTTTCTACTGGGCGACGGGATGCTCAACTACGGGCGCGAGAATATTGTCGAGACCTATTACACACTGCATGTCTGGCGTGGAATCTATCCTTCGTTGGGGCTTCAGCATATCAACAATCCGGGCTACAACCGGGACCGCGGCCCGGTGATTGTGCCGACACTTCGCCTCCACCTTGAGCTTTAGAGGTCAAGCGAGCAGCTCGGGCAGAGTCAAGGTATTGCGTGCTGGAATTGATTCGGGCGTGCCGTCAGTCTGCTTTTCCGAGGAGCTGGCGAGCGTAGGCGGGCGCTTTGCCAGCGTCCTCGTGTTTGAAATAGGCATACACGTCCACGCCCTGGGCAAGCCAGCCATCGAAACGTTTTTTCCAGGCTGTGATTTGCTTCGGAGTGTAGTTTTCGAGGCGCAGGCGGGCGTAGGTGAAGCCGGCGGTGAGCACGTCGGGAGGCGTTTGCTTGTCGGTCTCGGACAGGCAGAGCGCCGTCTTGCGCTGACGAAGGACAGCGTACGTTTCGTCGGTGTACCAGGACGGATGGCGCACCTCGAAGGCGAAAGCGAAAGCTTCCGGGCGAAGAGCAAGAAAGTCTTCGAGCAGCGGGCGATCGAATTTGAAGTTGGGCGGGAGCTGAACGAGGATGGGGCCGAGGTGATCGCCGTCGTTGAGAACGCTGGCGACTTCCAGGAAACGTTTCAGGGTGCTCTCGCAGTTGCGGAGCCTCTGAATGTGGGTGATTTGCTGGTTGACCTTCAGGGCGAAGCGAAAGCCTTCCGGTACGCTCTTGGCCCAGTTCAGGAGCGCGCTCTCGGTGGGCATGCGATAGAAACTGTGATTGATTTCGACTGTCGAGAACTGCTTGGCGTAGAAGGGGAGCATTTCGTGGTCCGGAAGCTTCTCGGGGTAGAAGCTGCCCTTCCACTGTTTATAAGAGTACCCAGAAGTCCCAACAAGAAGCCGGCCTGCGCTAGGAATGGGTGCACCTCCGTGCCCTGGCATTTAACAGCTAGGTCTCGATGTCGGCCAGCGCAAGTTCTTTCTCAACTACTTCTTTGTGAGTCTGCGCGAATTTGGCCTTTGCTTCGATGCCCAAGCGCCCAGCGTAATGAAGCAGCTTGTCAACGGTCTTGTTGGCGATCTTCCCGTTGAGTAGTTCGCTCACGCGCGGCTGTGGTTCTCCGAGGATCACTTGCAGATCCTTTTGTGAATACTTTTGTGCGTACTTCAGGATTGCCTGATACAACTCCGCCTTAAACTTCAGAGCGGTTGCTTGCTCCGGCGAAAAGCCAAGATCATCAAGCACATTCCCCCGCGTTACATGCCTCGGCTTGTTAACCGCGCTTTTCATGTTTCTTCTCCTGTGCCAAACGTGCCCTCACGGCCTTGAGCCGCTGCTTCGCTTTCTCGAAATCCCTTCTCGGCATTTCCCGGCTCTTTTTCTCGAAGCAGTGAAGGACGTGGATCACGTCATTTATCCGCGATAAGTAAACGACGCGGTACCAGGCCCTTTCATCTTGGTCTCGCAGTTCAAAAACGCCCGTTCCAATCGAAGGTAAGGGTCTGTAATCACTTGGCTTCTCTCCTTGTTGCAACTGCCACAGCTGAAATCCCAAGTTTTGCCTAACATCCTCCGGGAAAGACTGGAGAACCTCCCTGGAGTCGCCCTCCCAAGCAACCGTCCCGTACTTAGGCCTTTCGGATTGGTCGCTCACGAGAGCGACTATAGCAGCAAGCCATAGCCAAATATACATTGAAATGTATATTGCCATCCAGGCGCCAATGTTCCGATCAAGGCGCCTTGGTTCTCGACGGCATGCGGCGGCTGAGCGATTCGATGGCATCCTCGAGTCGTTGGCGGCTTTTCCAAAAATCGGCCCAGAGATCGCCTTTTTCCTTTAGACGTGCAAAAACCGTTTTTATGTTCAACGTTTCGGGGCGCAAGCTGGGGCGCAATTCGCGGGGCAGCAGGGGGGTGGAAACCGGTGCTTGAGCGAACGCCCGCACGGAATACGCGGCAGCCAGTGGACGCCCGTGAGCATTTTGCTGCACGTCGATCAACACGCGGCCTGCTGGCCGCTTCGCAACGGTGCGTTCGCTGGTGACCAGATTGGGGTGCTCGGCAGTCACCGTTCGCGCAATAATCTCGCCGAAGGTACGCAACTGCTCGTAGGTGTAGACCGGCTCGACGGGTATAAAGATGTGGATTCCCGTTGCCCCCGAAGTCTTCAGGAAACTAGCCAATCTCAATTCTTCCAACTTTTCATGAAGTGCGCGAGCGATGGTCACGACAACCGAGAATTCCGTGCCATCTGAGGGATCCAAGTCGAAGAAGAAGTAGTCAGGATGATCAAGATCGGCATAGCGGTTGGACCAGGGATTGTGGTCGATGCAACCGAGGCCGGTCAAAAAGAGAAGGGAGGCGCGATCGTTCGCCGTGGCGTAGTGAATCTCGACGCCGCGATGCTCGGAGTCCACCGGAACCGTCTTAAACCACTCCGGCAAACCTTCCCGCACGTCTTTTTGAAAAAAAGCTTGTCCCTTGATTCCGTCCGGGTACCGGCGCAAAACCAAAGCCCGGTCGCGCAGAAAGGGCAAGATGAAATCAGCCACGCGGTAGTAGTAGGCCAATAGATTTCGTTTCGTATGGCCGGACTCGGGAAAATAGACTTTGTTCAAGTTGCTTAGGCGCAGCCGTTTGCCGTCCAGTTCGATGGTGACGGTTTCCGAGCGGCCTTTGAACAACTCGGCTTCCACCTGGGCTTTTGAATTGAGAACGCGGCCGACGACTTCGGGTGCCCGAACCACGATCGGATTGACAGCAACCGGGGCCGTCTCTCTTTCCCATTGGCAATCGGTTGGGCGCGCATCCTCGCGAAGCGCGACGAAAACCGGATGACGGAGCGCGTGCTCGTCGGTCCATCCGCTAAACTTGACGCGCGCGACCAATTCCGGTGAGACCCAGGATGGCTTCTCGTTCGTCACGGGAACTGCGTCGAACGGGCAAGCGGATGCAGCCAGTTCTTTCAACCTACCGCTCAATTCATTCAGTTTTTTCTCGTCAAATCCGCTCCCAACGTGTCCAATAAAGTGAAGCTTCTTGCCCTGATACAAGCCCAACAACAGCGCGCCGAAGGGAAGTGCTGGGGTGCGAGCCGCAGTCCAGCCACCGACGACGGCGTCCACTGTCTTGGTACTCTTCAGCTTCACCCAGTAGGGGCTTCGATCCGAAACGTACGGGCTGTCGGTACGCTTCGCGAGGATCCCTTCCAGGCCATTCTGTTCCGCAAGCGCGAACAGCTCTTTTCCCATTTCCAATTGATGATCGGAGTAGCGGAACCGTTCGGACGCATGCATCACTCGATTCAGCAACTGCTTGCGTTCGATGAGTGAGCTCTTGCGAAGGTCGTATCCATCGCAGTACAAGAGATCGAAGATGAAGTAAACGACCGGGATCTGCGCGACCAGATGTTCGCTGGGGGCGCGCACATGCATGCGTTCCTGCAAACGTTCGAAGCTGCTGTGACCGCGAGCGTCCAGAGCGACGATCTCTCCGTCAAGGATGGCCTCACGGGCGGCAAGTGCATTGGGAAGAGAGGAAAGGTCGGTGTAGCGCTTCGTTATGTCCGCGCCGGTGCGGGAAAGAAGCGTCAAATCTCCATTCTCAATTCGGGCCAGCGCGCGCACACCATCCCACTTAATCTCGAAAAGCCAGTGTGGATCGGAAAAAGGGTGGCCGGCGAGCGTCGCCAGCATCGGCTCCACGCGAGCTGGCATGGCGCTCTTGCGTGCGCCTTGTAACTCCTCGGGACGAATGGGGATTGGCTGGCGTTTCGGAGGCAGCTCTTCCTTAATCTCTTCGATCGTGCGGCCTGTAAGCGCGGAGCCATCATGTTCATCGATATTCCACGCGGAATCTTCGGCGGCGTCCTTGTGCTTGATCATCAGCCATTCGTTGCCTTTTTCGCTCTGCTTCAGTTTCACCAAAACAAAGCTGCCCCGCAGTTTTTCCCCGTTCAGGCTGAACTTGATTTCTCCCTTTTCCAGATGCTTGAGCGCGCCAAGATTCCCTTCCACGTGAAAAGTGCCGCGGTCCCATACCATTACCGTCCCGGCGCCGTAATTGCCTTCAGGAATTTTCCCTTCGAAGTTGCCGTAGTCCAGCGGGTGATCCTCGGTCATCACCGCCAGCCGCTTGTCGGCATGGCTCTGTGAAGGTCCCTTAGGCACCGCCCAGGATTTCAGCGTTCCATCGATCGCCAGGCGGAAATCGTAGTGCAGCCGGGTTGCCCGGTGCTTCTGCACCACGAAGGTGTCGCCATGCTCGGCCCCGGGGCGGACTTCCAACTGTGGCAGTTTCGGCTTTGGCAGGCGCGTGCGTTTGGGAGCCGGGGCGGGCTTGGCCTCGGCCTTACCGGCGACGGGCTCGCCGGATGGTTCCGGAGTGCGGTCGAAGCGGCGCTTTCGCCGATATTCTTCGAGCTTGGCCATGGACGGATTCTATCTCATGCCGTCGTGTGGGTCGCAGAGTTGCCTTTGAGCTGCTGTTTTCTCCGAGGATCGCAATGCACTCGCTTAGAACTGTCCATATGTTCACAAAGTATGGCTTTGTGTACATGCGCGTGTTATACTTGGAAGGGGAGGACAATCGAATGGCCACTGGCAGAACCCGGTCACACAAACACTTTCGATTGGATGCGGTGAAGATCAAGCGCGCCCAGAGGGTGTTGCGCGCCGGTACTGAAACAGAGGCCATCGAGCGCGCATTGGATTTGGTAATTTCCGAACACGAAAGGAACCGGTTGGCTGCTGAAGCCCACGAGCGCTTCATAACCAGTGGAATTGACATCAAGGATGTGTACGGCGCCTTGGAGGAGTAGATGCAGCCAGTCCTCTTTGATGCATCGATCTACATCACGGCCTTGCGGGCGAGAGACGATGCAACGTTGAGTCTGAGACGGATTGCCGGCAGCGAACCGATATGGCTGAGTGCGGTCGTACTTGAGGAACTGTACGCCGGAGCGACGGCGCGCAATCGCCAGGTTGTGGAGCGGCTGGAGCGTGATTTTGATAGAGCCGGACGGATCTTGGTTCCCAATCTTAGTGACTGGACGCAAACCGGGAAAGTGCTCGCTCGTCTGGCCGCAAAGTACGACTACGAGCAAATAGGAAAGGGGCGATTGAATAACGACGCCCTGATTGCGATGAGCGCAGGCCGCACGGGAATAACAGTCGTAACTGCCAATCTGCGGGATTTTAGCAAGCTTGCAGAATTCCGGCCCTTCCGGTGGCGAGTAAACCAACCGCCAACCAGCTAAACGGGCCACTGCATCACCCCGCGAAACCGACTTAACGCCAGCGAGTTCAGGAACATTGAGGACCCTGACTTCCTTGCAAAAATGGGCACTAGCGGGCATGGATGTATCTTGCTTCTCGTCTGGGGGGCGGCTAATCTTAGAAGCTTGTGCACAGTCTAAGGCTGTTTTTGAAGGAGTGACGACATGGCCACGACCGTCTGGAAAGGCCACCTTACCTTTGGGTTGATTTCCATTCCCATGCGAATGTCCGCCGCCGCGCGCGGCGAGCGCATCAGCTTCAACCAGCTCCACAGTGTGTGTCATTCGCGGCTCAAACAGCCCCTGTTTTGCCCCGTTTGCAACCGCAACGTGGAGCGCTCCGAAATCGTGAAGGGTCACGAGTATGAAAAAGACCAGTACGTCCTCTTCAGCGAAGAGGAGCTCGACAAAATCGAGCCTACCTCGGCGAAGGTCATGGAAATCCTAGAGTTCGTGAAGCTGGACGACATGGACCCGCTCTACTTCGACTCCTCTTATTACGTTGCGCCGGAGGATGCCGGCGTGAAGGCGTACAAGCTGCTGTTGAGCGCCATGAAAGAGTCCGGCTACGGGGCCATCGCCAAGCTCACCATGCATCAGCGGGAACACATCGTGATTCTCCGGCCAGGCAGCAAGGGAATGACGCTGCACACCATGTTCTATTCGAATGAGATTCGCGCGGCGGAATCCGTTCCGACAGATAAGGTGGAATTGAAGGACCAGGAAAAGAAGCTTGCGAACCAGCTGATTGAGAGCCTTGCGGCTCCGTTCGCGCCGGAGAAATATCGCGACGAGTACCAGGAAAATGTGCGTGCTATGATTGCCGCGAAGCTCAAGGGTCAGGAAGTGACCGAAGTAGCCCAGCCGCACCTGGCTCCGGTGATTGACTTGATGGAAGCGCTGAAGAAGAGCCTCGCGGAAAAACAGGCTCCGCCTGCTGCCGCGCCCGGACCGGTGGCGGTGGGGAAGAAGCCTCCCGCTCGAGCAGTGGAAGCCGTTGCAACGGTGCAGAAGAAGGGAAAGAAGGTCGCCGGTTAAGTTTCCGGCCACAACTATTTGATGGGCCCGACGGACAGATTCAGCCCCGACGAAGTCCAGCGCATTTTGGGTCTCACGGAAAAGCAGCTGGATTACTGGGAACGGTTGCGCCTCGTTTCTCCGCGAAAAGAAAAAGGGAATCGCTACTACGATTTTGGCGACTTGATCGGCCTCCGCACGGTGAAGCAACTGGTCGAAAACGGCGTACCGGCGAACCGCCTGCGGCGATCGCTTGCCGCGCTGCGCGAAAAACTTGCGCACGCGACGGCGCCACTCTCGGAACTGCGAGTGCTCTCCGACGGAGGAGCGGTGATCGTCGAACGCGGCGGGACGCGGCTGGAGCCGCTGTCCGGCCAGTTCGTGCTGAATTTCGAGACGCGCGAATTGAACGAATCCGTGCGCGTCATGACGGGACGCAGCGCCGACGAATGGCTTGCCGTGGCGCTCGAGTACGAAGCCGAGGGGAATAACAGGGCTCAAGCGATTGATGCGTATGAGCGAGCCTTTTGCGTGGACCCGGCGCGGCCCGACGCGCTGATCAATTGCGGCACGCTTTACTACGAAGATGGGAACCTGGAAAAAGCTTCGGAATATTTCCGCCAAGCCCTGGTGCTCGATCCGGAAAACGCCCTGGCGCATTTCAATCTGGGCAGCGTGCTGGATGAAACCGGGTATATGGATGCGGCGCGCCAGCACCTGCGGCAGGCGGTCCGGCTGAATCCCATCTATCCGGACGCGCATTACAACCTGGCGTTCGTCTGCGAAAAACTGAAGGCCTATGCCGAAGCGAAGCAGCACTGGCAGGCGTATGTGAGATTGGACCCAACGGGTCCCTGGGCGAGTTATGCGCGCCAGCGCTGCACTACTTCCAAGGCGGCCAACTCGGCTGGCGCAACATAAGACCGGATTTTAGTTGCAACGAGCGAAACAAAAGCCAAGTCTCCGCCGTCAAAAGGGCAGCACAAAGGATTTAGCCAAGTCTGGCTGAGGTCAGAGGAATGTGCAGGAATATCAAAACACTTTTCAACTTCGATCCGCCCGTCACCGCCGAAGAGATTCAAGCCGCGTCTCTCCAGTTCGTAAGAAAAATCAGCGGTTTTAACAAGCCGTCGCGAGCCAATGAGGCCGCGTTCCTCGCTGCTGTCGATGAAATCGCTGAGGTCTCGACTCGCCTCATCCATTCCCTCGAAACGAGCGCATCACCGAGGAATCGGGAAGAAGAGGCCGCAAAAGCGAAAGCCCGCGCCGTAGTGAGGTTTAGCGCTTGAGTCCGCCAGGCGCGGCGTATGATTGGCGGCTTGCGTAAGAGTTGGGTAGAGGAAGAATCGCCGCGGGAATGTCGCTATTGCCCTGGAATCCGCACGAGTTCATAATTGGGCTATTGCCATGAAACATTTGGCTGATAACGCGCCCTTGAAACAAGTCGACGAGTGGGACGATTTTGTCGCCACCCGTTATCGGCAGGGCAAATCGGAAGAGGAATTCCGGAACTATAAAGCCGAAGCCAACCCCACCGTCACAGAGTTTTATCGTCAAAACCACGCGCAGCAGACGTTTGACTTCGTACTGCAAAAAAAGGGCGAATACTGCAACCTGAACCGGGGCAAGAAAAGTATCTGGGAAATGGCTGAGTATTTGAACACGCTGGTGGACGACAGCGACCCCGATACAGATTTGACTCAGATCGAGCACCTACTCCAGACCGCCGAAGCGATTCGCAAGGACGGTCATCCGCGCTGGTTCATTCTGACCGGCTTTTTGCACGATCTCGGAAAAGTTCTCTGCTTATATGGTGAGCCTCAGTGGGCAGTAGTGGGCGATACGTTCCCGGTCGGGTGCGAGTATTCCGACCAAGTAGTTTTCCCGGAATTCTTTGCCGTCAATCCCGATAGCAAGATCCCTGCGTACCAGACTGAGTATGGCGTTTACGAGCCGCACTGCGGGCTCGATAAGGTCCATCTTTCGTTTGGACACGACGAATACATCTATCAGGCAACGAGGAAGTACGTGCCGGAAGAGGCCCAATACATGCTCCGGTATCATTCCTTTTACGCCGCACACCGCCACGGCGCTTACCGGCAGCTCATGAACGATCACGACGAGCGCATGTTTGAGTGGGTTCGGAAGTTCAATGCCTACGACCTTTACTCAAAGGGCCGCGAGCGCCCGAAGACCCAAGAGATTCTTCCTTACTACGAGGAGCTTGTCTCAGAATTCTTCCCAAGCAAAATTGATTGGTGATCTTAGTCGCCCTGTGAAGCGTGCGCTCGATTTTACGAGAATCAGTGTATTGCCGTGCTTACTCAAGTCGCGTTGGTATTCCTGCGGCTGAAATCCTTTATACTCCATCCATGAAAAATAACACTTGGTACTGCCGTGCCCTACTCTCTCTTATCTGCCTGGCATCTTCTCTCTCGGCGCAAGATGCGCCACATACTACTCAGCTTCCCAACGGCAAACTCTTAGCCGAAGCTCCCGGCCATCCCCGCCAAGTCAATAATCTTCCCACCGCCGTCGCTCTTTCGCCGGACGTCCGGTACGCTGTTCTGCTCCACAGCGGCTTTGGCTCCTACAGCTCGGACCGAAAACAGTCTCTCTCGGTCCTCAATCTCGAAACCAATGAACTCACTGACTTTCCCGACGATCGCCTCGCGCATGAAGCTCGCCAAACTTATTTTATCGGCCTAGCCTTTAGCCTGGACGGCAAATGCATCTTTGCCAGCATGGCCTCGCTGACCGATCCTTTAGGCAAGAAGATAGGCAACACCGGTAATGGCATCGCCGTATACACCTTCGAGAATGGCCGCGTTGCTCCGGAACGATTCCTGCCATTGCCGCCGCGCGGCAAGCTCCCCGCTGGAAAAAGCCGACGCCCCGAACACGAAGAGGTCACCTACCCCGCGGGCCTGAGTGTCGGCAAGAGTGGCGGTGAAGAACGTCTCTTGGTCTCGAGTCATGGTTCCGACGAAGCCCTTCTGCTCAACACTAGCAATGGCAAAATCATTCACCGCTTCGATCTCTCCACGTTCAGACACATCCCCGCCTCGCTGCCCTACACCTCGGTCATGACCAGCGACGGCAAGCGCGGCTTTGTCTCGCTCTGGAATGCTTCCTCCGTAGCCGAGCTCGATCTGGCCGCTGGACGCGTCGTACGTTTCATTGCTCTACGCAAACCCGCTTCACCGCTTGCCGGCGGCTCTCACCCGACCGCTCTTCTTCTCGATCGCAGCAACGCGCGGCTCTTTGTTGCGCTCACCAACCGCGACGAAATCGCGGTGCTCGACACGGCTTCCGGCAAGCCGCTCTTCTACCTTTCGACCAAACTTCCCGGCCAAAAATACGGCGGCAGCGATCCCGAATACCTCGCCCTCTCTCCTGACGAGAAAACGCTCTTCTCCGCCAATGCGATTTCTGACTCGGTAGGCGTCTTTGACCTGACCAAACCTGTCTCCGGCCAGATTGTTCATGCTGCGGGCTTCATTCCTACAGAGTTGTATCCTACCGTCGTCGCCGCCACCGCCAGTGATCTGCTCATCGGCACCAACAAAGGGCATGGCTCCGGGCCGAATCCAAAGCGCATCGGGAAGACCTCGGACGGTCGTCCTCGATACCCTTACGGTCCCGCGCTGATTCATGGGTCGCTTGCGCGCATCCCGCTAGCCGAGTTGCGGGCAAATCTTTCCGCCTATACCCAGCAGGTTTCTGAAACTAACGCGCTGCGCGGCAA
>WNFB01000335.1_pt1 | contig 35809 bp, 34 predicted proteins | sample 5400501 | NCBI WGS metagenome assembly WNFB01 (sample SAMN13153341, study PRJNA577476) | soil metagenome | isolation source: 200 cm saprolite under Douglas fir tree site 2 hole 1 | place: USA:California | collected 2015-04-18
TGAGGTGCGAACGGCACTCGACGCCTGGCTTGAACAGCGCAAGCAGCGGGTTTCGCAACGGAACGAATCGGCCCTGTTCCTCACGAAGCAAGGCACACGCCTGGCCACGCGCAGCATTGATGACGTGGTGCGGCGGCTCGGACAGGAGGCACATCTCTCGCTCTCCGCCCATATCCTGCGGCACACCTGCCTGACCAGTCTTGTTCGTCATGGCAACGACCTGGTGCTGGTGGCAGAACTGGCCGGGCACCGGCGGCTGGAAACCACGCGCCGCTACAGCTTACCGACGGCAGCTGATCGCGAGGCGGCGATGGAAGGACTCAAGGTGGACTACTAATGCCAGGACGTTTTCTGACCGATGCGGAACGTGAGCGCCTGACCCGTTTCCCAGCAGAGGTACCCCCAGAAGATCTCGTCAGCGTGTTTACCCTGTCGCCCAAGGACATCACGAAGGTGTTACTGCACCGCGGTCAACCGAATTACCTGGGATTCGGCTTGCAGATGTGTGCGCTGCGCTACCTGGGCTTTGCGCCCGATGACCTCTCGACGGCACCCGCATCGGTCGTCAAGTATGTGGCACGGCAGCTGGGGGTTTCCCCGGAGGCGCTCAAGCAGTATGGCACCCGCCCGCAGACGCGCACCGATCACCTGCAGGAAATCTTGTCCTACCTGGAATTTCGCGAAGCGGGTGCCACCGATCTGCAAGCACTTGCCGCCTTTCTGCTGGAGCGCGCTCTGGAACACGATAAACCCATTGTCCTCTTCCAGATGGGATGCTCCCATCTCAAGTCCGCGCGCATCATTCGTCCTGGCGTGACGACCCTGGAACGCATGGTGATCACCGCACGGGAACAAGCCGAACGAGAAACGTACCGTCGTCTACAACCGTTGCTCACCGAGGAACTTCGTGCCAGGCTCGACCAGGTCCTGGTTCCTGACACGACCATCAAACGCACACCGCTGGTCTGGCTGCGACAGGGCGCAGTGTCCTTCTCCCCGGCAGCCATCGTCGGAGAAATCGAGAAGCTTTCGTACGTTCGGTCCCTTGGCGTCGAACGCTGGGATCTGAGCACACTTACTCCCAATCGGCGCAAGTTCCTGTCCCAGGTCGGCAAGAAATCGACCAATCAGGCATTACAGCGAACGCCGCCTGAGCGCCGGTATCCCATCCTCGTGGCCTTTCTGCACCAGGTGGACGAAGAACTGATGGACGAAGTGATGGACCTCTTCGATCGCTGCATGGCCCAGGTCGATGCCCGAGCGAGGCGGGACCTGGAAGAGTTCCGGCGCAATGCCGCCCGAGCTACCAATGAGAAAGTCGCGCTGTTCACAGACCTGACGGGCATGGTCCTCAATCCACAGATTGCCGACCCCGACTTGCGTACCCACATCTACAAGCGACACCCCAAAGAGCGATTGCAGGCGGCGATGGAAGAAAGCGAACGGCTCATGCGCCCTCTGGATGATAATTACTTCGATTTCTTGACTGGGCGTTACAACTACGTCCGTCAATTCGCACCAACGCTGCTCGCCGCGTTCACGTTTCGCGCCAACCGGCGGGGCGAGCCATTGGTGGAGGCAGTATCAGTCCTGAACCGCATCAAACGGAAGGTGCCGGAGAACGCCCCGGTGGACTTCGTGCCTGCGAAGTGGCGACCCTACGTCATCGACAAAGACGGCAAGATTGACCGACATTATTATGAAATGTGTGTGTTGTGGGAACTGCGCGGGGCCTTACGGGCAGGCGATGTCTGGTTGGATGGCAGTCGCCGCTACGCCAATCCGGAGACCTATCTCATTCCTCGTGACCAGTGGGCAAACATGCGCACAGAAACCTGTCGTCTGGTGCAGGTTCCCGAATCTGGAACAGAACGGCTCCGGGAACGCCAACAAGAGTTGGAGGCACGTCTGGCACAGTTCGATAAAGGGCTCCCGCGTAACAGCCAGGTGCGTATTGAGAAGGGAGAACTGATTGTCTCGCCCTTGCGCGCCGAAGAGACGCCAGCGCGAGTCAGCATCCTTCAGGAGGCGGTGCAGGAAAGTCTGCCGCTGGTGGAGTTGACTGATCTGCTCGTCGAAGTGGATAGCTGGACGCACTTTAGTCGCCACCTGGAGCATGCTGGCGGGAGCGAGCCGCGTACGAAAGAGCAGTTAACGCATCTGTATGCTGCGATTCTCGCGCAAGCCTGCAATCTGGGCATTACCGCGATGGCCCAGCTCGCTGACCTCTCCTATGAGCAACTCGAATGGTGTACCAACTGGTACCTGCGCGAAGAGACCCTGCGCCCAGCCGTGACCACCGTCGTCAACTACCAGCATCGCTTGCCGCTTAGCCAGAACTTTGGAGGTGGAACGCTCTCTTCTTCCGATGGCCAGCGGTTTCCCGTGGCAGTCAAGACCCGCAATGCCACTGCCTTACCCCGCTATTTCGGCTTGGGACGTGGGCTGACCTTCTTTTCCTGGACGAGTGATCAGTACTCGCAGTACGGCTCGAAGGTCGCCCCGTCCACCAGTCGCGATGCGACCTACGTGCTGGATGAAATTCTGGACAACGAGACGGAGCTGCCGATCGTCGAACATGCGACAGACACTGCTGGGTTTACCGAAATCGTGTTTGCCCTCTTCGATTTGCTGGGGCTCCAGTTCGCGCCACGTATTCGCGATCTGGGTGAGCAACGGCTCTACCGCATGGATCGGACGAAGACCTACCAGCATATCGAGCCCTTGCTCAAAGGGACGATCAATCAGGACCTGATCACCAGTACCTGGGATGATCTGCTCCGGGTGGCAGGCTCCCTCAAACGAGGCTGGGTCACCTCGTCGCTGTTCATCAGTCGCATGCAGGCGTATCCTCGTCAAAATGCTCTCGCGCGCGCCCTGCAGGAATATGGTCGCTTGGTGAAGACCCTCTTCATCCTTCGCTATCTGGAGAGTCCGGACTATAGGCGACGCATCCACACACAGCTGAACAAGGGGGAGGCCTTGCATGCACTCCGACAGTTTCTCTTCTTTGCCAATCAGGGCTACATTCGGCGACACCAACCCGAAGATCAGGCCAACCAGGCCAGTTGTCTCAATCTTGTGACCAATGCCGTAGTGACCTGGAACACCATCTACCTGACGGATGCCATTGCGAACTTGCGAGCGAAGGGACATGCAGTAGCAGACAGTGATCTCGTGCATCTCTCACCCGCATTGTATGCGCATATTAATCGCTATGGAAAATACCATTTCGAGACGGTGCCCCTACTGGATCAGCAACCGCGCCGTCCTTTACGTCAGCCATCAGTCCTCAAGGCTTAACGTTGGTTTTTGTCCAATTGCTACGGGAACCCCTTGTCCCACCACGTGATCCTGAAGCGCTGGCCGTCCGATTACAACAACTGCTCAGTCAGCCTGAATTATGTAGACAAATGGGTCTGTTCGCTCGAAAGAGGGTGGAGCGAGAGTTTACCTGGTCAATTGTAGCAATGCGTACGGGGGCCCTCTATGAGTCTCTCTTGGCGGAGCGGATGCACAAGACGTTGCCAATAGAGATGCTATCCACGAGGACCCTGCCAACAACATCGGACAATACATCGACGGGGGGAGGCGACTGTGGCGCTCGTTGATGTACTCATCCCGACCTATCGCCGCAAGACCGGCCTGGCAGTTGTCCTGACGAGTCTGCTAGGCCAGACTTTTACCGATTTCGATATCATTGTCTTAGATCAGACCGAGGATGACGATGCTTATCTTGAGAGTATTGAGATTCAAACGCTGGTGGGAGCGCTGAGGTGGCATGGTCACAGGGTAACGCTGCATCGGCATCTGCCGAGACATGGCTTAGCCGAACAGCGAAACTTCCTGATTGAACAGAGCCGTGCGTTCTATGTTCACTTTCTCGACGACGACGTTCTGCTTGATCCGCCAGTGATGGAGCGTATGCTCAGTGTGCTCCGGGCCGAAGGATGCGGCTTTGTAGGCTGTCCTGCGACCGGCCTCAGCTATCTTGCCGATTTCCGACCCTACCAGCAACAGATTGAGCTCTGGACTGGACCCGTTCAGCCGGAACCGTTCGAGCCAGATTCAATTCCATGGGATCGGCACATGGTGAATAACGCAGCCAACCCGCTTCACCTGGAGCAGCAACTTGTGGAGGGTGATGGGATAGTGTGTTACAAGGTTGCCTGGGTCGGCGGTGCCAATATCCTCTACGACCGTGCTAAATTGCTTGACGTTGGCGGGTTTTCCTGGTGGCATCGTCTACCACCTGAGCATGCCGGGGAGGAAGTCGTCGTCCAATTCCTGCTTATCAGGAAGTACGGGGGATGCGGTATTCTGCCGAGTGGTACGTACCATCTTGGTTTGCCGACCACGGTTGAGGACCGGCGATGCAATGCAACCGAACTATTTGGTGAGCTCATAAAGGAATACGACGTTCATCCGGTCAAACCGGTCGAACCACTACAAGGCCAGGAGCAGCTTTCTGCTCACTCATAATCCAAATTCAAGGAGTACATAGATGAATAAAGATGTTTTGAAGGGAAAGGTAGTTCTGATGACTACCATGTTTGGGAAACGTACTCTCGCGGAGAAACACCGGCGGTAGATGGACCATTGGCATTGCCCAAAGCGGCGATTGCATGGTTTGCAAACCATGGTCTTCTTGAGAAGGGAATCAATCTCTTCCTGGCCTCTGAGGTGCAACCTGGAACAGGGCTTGGTTCGTCGAGTGCGATGGCTGTGGCTCTGGTGCAAGCCTTAGCGGCTTACCTCGATAAGCCTATTGGAGCCATTGATGCTGCTGAATTGGCGTGCTGGGTGGAGATCGAGCGCCTCGGCATGCCCATCGGCAAGCAGGATCAGTATGCAAGCGCATGTGGTGGGCTGAATACCATTGAATTCAGCATCGATGGCGTAAGCATCTCACCGCTCCATCTTCCAGCGGATGTGATCACCGCGCTGGGTTCACGCCTGTTGCTCTTCTCGACTGGTCAAACGCACAACTCGGCGGCTATGCTTCGTCAGCAGCAGGCAGATACTCAGACAAAGCGCAAGACCATTGAATCGCTGCACCGGATCAAAGCACTGGCAGAAAAGATGCAAGAAGCCTTGCTAGCTGAAGACCTGGACCGCTTTGGTCAACTACTCGACCTTGGCTGGCGGGAAAAGCGAGGCTTATCGAAGCGGGTTTCTACGGCAGCAATTGATAGTTGGTACAATGCAGCTCGTAAAGCGGGCGCTCTGGGCGGCAAATTAGTCGGTGCTGGCGGAGGAGGCTTCCTCCTGCTCTGCTGCGCACTGCATCGTCAGGATGCGGTTCGTGCAACAATGGCCTCGTTTGGCCTGCGGGAGATGACATTTGACTTCGACTTCACCGGTGCACGGGTTTTGGCTGCGGGGGAGTCTGGTGCTTACCATACAAGCCAGGTACTCGCAAGGGACACCAGGTGAACCGCATCCGTCAGCAAACGAGAAGGAAATTACAATGCGTGATGCAGTCGATGCCTTTTGACACCCTTGTAAGTGCGGCTGAGTTGCTTCTGGACTGTTATCGGCGCGGCAGCACCGTCTTTATCCTGGGTAATGGTGGGAGCGCTGCTACAGCTTCTCACTTTGCCTGCGACCTTGCTAAAGGGACACGAACTTCCGGTCTCCCCGCCTTCAGGGTAATGCCACTAAGCGATAATGTGCCGCTCTTGACTGCCTGGGCGAATGATACAAGCTACGATCGTGTCTCCGCTGAGTAGCTAACAACACTTATCCGGCCTGCCGATGTGGTTATCACGATCAGTGCGAGCGGCAACTCGCCGAACATCCTGCAGGCTGCCAGGGCAGCACGCCAGTCGGGTGCAATCGTCATCGCCTTGACCGGTCAAAGTGGCGGTCAACTGTCTCAATTAGCCAATCTGGCGATTCATGTACCCGCTCAGTGCATAGAGCAAGTCGAAGATTCCCACCTTGCTATTGCGCATAGCCTCTGTGTTGTTCTTCGCAGGCAGTTATATGTCGAGGCAGCACTACGGGAGGTGGAGCAGTCAGTTTTCCCCCAAACTATAGCTGGAACAGCAGTAGCTGAACACAATCCATAATTTCGTGCTAATCGGCATTTCCTGCACAGAATCCCCTCGTCGGAAATGGCTTGTAATCTGGGACGTTATGCCTCCAGGATGCTCAGAATCTCACGGCGAAAGTCTCGCGCCTGAAGCTGATACCCAAAGCTCATCCTGTATCTGCGTCAATTCTTCAACAATCGGCTTGCAGGCATCAGGCAAGAAGTCTTCAAACACTTCAAGTGTGTAACGCAGCCGCTTGGCAGCAATGCGTAAATCGTGCAGTTCTTTCACATAGTAGGGATTATCGACATACTCGCTCCAACTATACATCTCCTCCAGGCGAGTTCGGGCAATAATGCGTGCGTTCTCACCCGTCGGAGCGTGAGGATCAAGTCCTGTGATTGGCTTAGCCTTGGCCATTCTGTAACGCTCCTTTCGGAATACACGCTTTTATCTGCTGCCTCTAGGTTTAAAAATTGTGCTCGTTCGACGACAGTTAGAGATGCGAGTGTCACTGTCGTCGAACGAGCACAAATCTTCGACCACTACAAGCTGAGAGTCCTGTTCTAAACGCGTGCGCGGCCTGCCACAAAGAGGTTGTAGAGCAGAACAAGGACAGCTATGACGAGTAGCAGATGAATGAGGCCGCCTCCGACATGGACAACAAGCCATCCGAGCAGCCAAAGAATTACAAGCAGGACAATCACGGCCCAAAGAATACTTCCTAACATAGCCTATACTCCTTTCAGTACTTCTGCAAATGCGCCCGTTCAAACTACGATGATTACCGAGCGGCACAATCTTGCAAGATTTTTGCCGTTACGCATTCGCTGTTGATACCATAATCCAAGCTATTTGATAATACAAGTCAACAATAAAAAACGTTAATTTGATTTTAAACTTTTGCTAAGTTTTTAAACTTTGCTCCGGAGACCCATCGATGGAACATATAGGAATAGCGACCAGAAGAAGTGTCACTTTTTTTGCTCACATTGCGTACAAAGAAGCAGTAGGACCTGTGACGCAGAGGGCTAGATTCAGTTCCATCCTCTGCCACTGAAAGGCAAGTGACAAACCCATGAGTGAGAAAGAGAGGTTTGAGACATTCACCGAGCAGGCCAGGATCGTCTTGAGTTTAGCTCTGGAAGAAGCTCATTACTTCCAACACAACTACATTGGCACTGAACATCTCCTGCTCGGTCTTGTACGCGCGGATGAGAGTGTCGCCGCAAATATATTGAAGAACTTTGGTGTGGAACTGAAGAAGGTTCGTAGCGTCATTGAATTTATCCTCGGCAGGGGAGACCGCTTAGTCCTTAGTGAAATTAGCCTCACTCCGCGTGCTAAAAATGTGATGGAGCTTGCTGTTGATGAGGCTCACCGCCTGAACCATTTTATTGGGACAGAGCACCTGCTATTGGGATTAGTGCGGGAGAGCGATGGGCTCGCTGCAGGCATACTCGAAAGCCTGGGTGTCAACCTGGAAAAGGTGCGCACACAAACTATGCAGATGCTAAGTCAATCCCATGCTTCCTCGGAGCGATACACTACATACTTAACAACGCCTGCCCTTGATGAGGTGAGCATCGATCTCACCGCCGCCGCTGTATCCAGGGTGCTTGATCCTGTCATCGGCCGTCACCAGGAGATCGAGCGCGCCATCCAGATACTTGCTCGCCGCACCAAGAATAATCTCGTGCTCATCGGCGAGCCTGGCGTTGGTAAGACCGCCATCGTCGAAGGGTTGGCGCAACGTCTCGTCGCTGGCAAAGTGCCGGAGACCTTGATAGGCAAACGCTTGCTCTCGCTCGATATTGGCTTACTGGTGGCGGGTACCAGGTACCGTGGTGAATTTGAAGAACGTCTGAGGAAGATCCTTGAGGAGGTTCGCAATAACCGGGATTGCATCATCTTTGTCGATGAGGTACACACCCTGATAGGCGCTGGTGCGGCTGAAGGTGCAATCGATGCTTCCAACATCCTCAAGCCTGCTCTCTCTCGTGGTGAATTTCAGTGTATTGGTGCCACTACACTTGATGAGTATCGCAAATACGTCGGGCGCGATCCTGCCCTTCAACGCCGCTTCCAAGCGGTAACCGTTCGCGAACCTACCATTGAGGAGACCTTGGAAATCCTCAAGGGTATTCGCGGGCGCTATGAGATACACCATCGCCTGACTATCACTGATGAGGCTCTCCAGGCTGCGATCGATTTAGCTACTCGCTACATTACCGACCGCTTCATGCCTGATAAGGCGATCGACCTGATCGATGAAGCGGCAAGTCGTGTTCGTACGCAGACATCGCTTGCTCCGCATAGCCTTAGAGAGGCTGAAAAGAGGCTGGCAGCAGTGCTACGTGAAAAGGAATCGGCTATTCATCGACAGGCGTTTGAACTGGCCAACGAGATGCGAGATTGCGAGATAAAACTGCGCAGCCGGATTGCTGCCCTGGAAGCGGGTTGGCAGCGCGAGCGTGGGAGCGAGAAACTCGCCGTGGGAGTGGAGGAAATCGCTTGGGTTGTCTCGACGTGGACGGGTATACCTGTCATGCGTATTGCCCAGGAAGAGGCGCAGCGCTTGCTCTATATGGAAGAGGCATTGCACAAGCGTGTTATTGGTCAACATGAGGCTGTTGAGAAGATTTCCAGTGCTGTCCGTCGCGCTCGTGCCGGTCTGAAGGACCCCAGGCGTCCCATTGGCTCTTTCATCTTTATGGGACCGACAGGTGTCGGAAAGACCGAACTGGCACGAGCTTTGGCCGAATTTATTTTCGGCAATGAAGAAGCACTCATCAAAATTGACATGTCCGAGTTTATGGAGCGCCATGCAGCAGCACGCCTGGTTGGCTCCCCTCCTGGATATATCGGCTATGAAGATGGCGGCCAACTAACTGAGACGGTACGCCGTAAGCCATTCAGTGTAATCCTGCTCGATGAGATCGAAAAGGCTCACCCCGATGTCTTCAACATGCTGCTTCAAGTCCTGGAGGATGGCAAATTGACCGACGCCAAGGGACGTTCGGTAGACTTCCGTAACACGATCATCATCATGACCTCCAACATTGGTACAGCCTTGTTGAACAGGGAAGCTTCCATTGGCTTTAAGCAATTTAGAGATAGGGATAAAGCGCAACAGAGCGAGCATGATGCTATGGAGGGCAAAGTATTCAGCGAACTGAAGAACACCTTCAAGCCTGAGTTCCTGAACCGTGTCGATGAGGTCATCGTCTTCCACTCGTTGCGAATCGAGGAGATGCACTCTATCATTGATCTGCTCCTGGCCCGCGTTCGCAACCAACTGGCCGAGCAACGCATAGAACTGAACATATCCCAGGCATCTAAGGATTTCTTGATCGGAAAGGGCTTCGATGCTCAGTATGGCGCTCGTCCATTGCGCCGCGCCATTCAAAGTTTGGTCGAAGATGCCCTGGCGGAAGGTCTCTTACAAGGCACATTCCACCCTGGCGATCTGGTAGAAGGAACCGTTGTTGACAACCAACTCATCTTCCAGGTACGCAGCCGCATCCGGCAATTACTGCTCCCTCCTCCTAAAGTAGCCTTCGCGGCTGGTGGGTGAAAACGAAATGATCAGAATGTTCCTTTATAGAGCAAACCGAGTGAGTGTGGAACATTGACCTGTCCCAGCCTGAGCAGGGAGTTACCTTCCCCGACGCTGTAGCTTGTCGTCGCCTTTTCCCCCCGGCCATCTAACGTCAGGATTGCAGCGCTCTCAAACGGCGAAGGGAGAAAGGCACTGGCAGCATGTGCCAGGTGATGCTCCACAAAATGCCATTGATATGGACCATTGACGTGTGCTCCAAGAAAACGTGCTTGCAAGTGATGTGGCACACCAGCAGCTAAGTGCCGTGGCGCATTGATGATAGATGACACAAAAAGAGGGTCCCATACAGACTCCCATCCGGCAGGCACTTGATGTGCACTTGGCTCTAACGGAAGCGTAAGGACCTCGTCATCGCGATACGGACCCAGGAGCAGAAAGGGATCGTAGGAGTAAGCGACGTGATCAACATCCGTCTTCCAACCGGCCATGTGTTATACTAGAGCCATCGTAGCCGTTATTTGTACACTCTTCCCGGAGGGTATATGCCTGTTTCTGTCACCAATTCCAAGCTCATCTACGATGCTCTGAAAGCGTGCGATGTCAAAATCATCTCCGCCCTGCCCGAAACATGGCTCGTCCACCTGATTCGCATGGCAGACGAAGACCCGGACATGACCCTTGTACGCCTCGCAAAAGAGGAAGAAGGTATTGGCATCTCGGCGGGAGCGCACCTGGCGGGCGTCAACTCCGCCTTGCTCATGCAAAACCACGGCTTCCTCGCAGCCATCAATGCCATTGTCTCGCTAGCCCTGCTCTATAAAATCCCCTTGCTCATGCTCATCAGCTATCGCGGCCACATGGGTGAAAAAGACCCCTGGCAGACACAAGGTGGCATGGTCACCGAGCCTATTTTGCGTGCCTTGAACATCCCAATATGGCATCTGAACAACCCCACCGACGTCCACCGACGTCTCAAGGATGCGCAGACATTGGCTCACGCTTCATTGCATCCCGTCGCCGTCTTGCTATCACGCGAACTCATGTGGGAGGACTAATCATGCTACGCGCAGATGCTTTGCAAGCTATTTATCCTGAGTTGGAACATCGCATCGTCGTCACTATCATGGGTGCAGTCGCCGCCGAACTATATATGCTCGGCCATCGCCCCAACTTCTTTTATCTTGAACATGCCATGGGCCTTGCATCCTCGATGGGTCTCGGCATTGCCCTTGCCATGCCTGAGCACAAAGTCATCGTTATTGACGGTGACGGATCCTTACTTATGAACCTGGGTACCCTGAGCACAATGGCCCGCTACAAACCGGGCAACTTGCTGCACATCGTCTTCGATAACGAAAGCTTGCTCTCGGTAGGAGGCTTCCCTACCGCTACGGCAACCGGCACTGACCTGGCAGGCGTCGCACGAGCCTCGGGTGTACCATCCGTACTAGAAGCGCACACACCCAAAAGCCTCAAGGCCAGTGTGACAGAGGCCCTGGCAAGTAATACCTTGACAACCATTATTTCAAAAGTCGAGGCCATTGGGCCGAAATCATTTCACATGGACTTGCCGCTACTGGAGAACCGCTTCCAGTTCAAACGTTGCCTGGAAGCCATGCAGTAGGGGCGGGGGTAATGCAGGGCACCCTGTCTGGGGGGCAGGGTTGGGTGGGGGAGCTTGCCTTCGGCCGCATAGAAAGGAACAAACATGTACGACAGTTCAATAGATTTATTAGACGCCCTACGTGCTACGCCATCGGTGCTCGAGGCTCTGTTGCAAGGGTGTACGCAAGAGCAGGCCCGCACTGCCCGCGGTGGAGATGAGGGATGGTCGGTCGTCGAAGTTGTCTGCCATTTGCGAGACGCCGAGGAGCGTGCACTGGAACGTATGCGTTCAATGCGCGACGCAGTTAGTCCTCACCTCGCTGCGTACGACCAGGAGCGCTGGGCCAAAGAACGTAACTATGCAGCGGCCGACTTGCGCGAGGCTCTAGCAGCCTTCATAGACTTCCGAGGACAGCACATGGCTGAATTAGAGACCCTGCCTGCAGACCAGTGGGAACGTTTGGGCCAGCACGAAGAGCAAGGACACATCACCATCAGCAGCCATACTCTGCACATCGTTTCCCACGATATGATTCACGCTGCCCAGATAGCACGGCAGCTACATGGAGTGATGGCCTCACCTTCCTAGAAAAAAGGTACACCTCATGCTCTACTCAACCGATCTCAATCCCCCATCAAGCTTGAAGGACATCGAGGATGCAACAGCGTCCATCGGCTTCACCATGAGTTCTGACCAGCTCACCGGCTCACTGCTGAGAACACTTGCCGCCACAAAACCGGCGGGATCGTTTCTTGAGCTTGGCACCGGCACTGGACACGGCACGGCCTGGATTCTCGGTGGTATGGATGCCCAATCCAGCCTTATTACCGTAGACATCGGCGAGCACGCCGTCTCTGTCGCTAAGCATTTCCTGGGGTCCGATCGAAGAGTAACCTTCACTGCGATGGATGGAAATGCCTTCATTGAATCCATGCGCGAGCAAGGAAGAACCTTTGACTTCATTTTTGCCGATATGCAACCCGGCAAATTCCACCGCCTTGAAGAGACTCTACAGTTGCTCACACCCGGTGGCATCTATATCGTTGACGACCTGCTACCCCTACCAACGTGGGAGGAAGCGCATCTATCAAGAGTAGTCCAGTTCATCGCAACCCTCGAAAACAGAAATGACTTGTGTGTGACGAAACTCAACTGGTCAACGGGTATACTTATCGCAGTCAAAACGCGCTAGAATGTCCTGGCAGGGCTTGCCCCCGCCAGGACCATCGCCAGGACCATACGGTCGCCAAGAAAAGGAAGGAGAAATCATGGGTAACAATGTTTTATCACAACTACTCGAGGAACTCAACTCCGGCAGCCTGAAGGTCGTTGACCTGACCACGCCGCTAGGGCCAGAGACGGTGGTCATCGACTTACCACCGATATTTGCGCCATCGCCAGGCCTGACGCTCAGCGAAATTTCGCGCTATGATAGTCGCGGGCCAGCCTGGTACTGGAACATCATGCACCTGGGCGAGCACACAGGTACGCATTTCGACGCGCCGATCCACTGGGTCACCGGTAAAGACCTGCCAGACAACGCCACCGATACCATCCCGCCGCGCAAGTTCATCGGCCCCGCCTGTGTAATTGATGTCACAGCCGATGTGCAGCAATCGCCGGATTTCCTGCTGACCATCGAGCGTGTCAAAGCGTGGGAAGGCGAACATGGCCACATTCCGGCGGGCGCGTGGGTCTTATTGCGCACAGGCTGGAGCCAGCGCAAAGGCCGCGAGGAATTTCTGAACGTGCAGGCCGACGGGGCACACTCGCCGGGCTTTCACCAGACCTGCTCGCAGTTCCTGGCAAAAGAGCGTGACGTGCTCGGAGTCGGCGTGGAGACTGTTGGCACCGATGCAGGTCAGGCGGGTGGCTTCGACCCGCCCTTTCCCAATCATACCTTCATGCACGGCGCGGGCAAATTCGGTATCACTAGCCTGATCAACCTGGAATTGCTGCCTCCAACCGGTGCTATCGTTATTGCCGCGCCGCTCAAAATCGTCAACGGGTCCGGTAGTCCATTGCGCGTGATTGCAATTACGCCGTAGCAATCATCTACGGGACAGCAGGCATCCTCTGCTGGGCGGCAGCGACGGCCTCGGCTGGGTACTCGTAATCTTGCAGCTTTCCGGCGAAGTAGGCGTCGTAGGCAGCCATATCAAAGTGGCCATGCCCACAGAGATTGGTGAGAATGACGCGCTCTTGTCCTGCCTCTTTCGCCTGCAGTGCCTCGTCGATCACAGCCCGAACTGCATGTGCAGCCTCGGGAGCAGGGACGATCCCCTCGGTTCGTGCAAACTGCACGGCTGCATCGAAAACGGATATCTGGTGATAGGCCTTGGCGTCGATAATGCCTTCGCTATGAAGCAGCGACACCAATGGTGCCATACCGTGATAACGCAACCCGCCTGCATGGATACCCGGTGGCATGAAATCATGGCCGAGCGTGTGCATCTTGATCAGGGGTGTCATGCCGATGGTGTCGCCGAAGTCATAGGCATAGACTCCTTTGGTCAGGCTGGGACAGGCCATCGGTTCCGCTGCCAGGAACTCGGTCTTCAACCCTCTCTTGCGCATCTCGCCGATGAAAGGGAAGGCAAGTCCCGAATAATTGCTGCCGCCACCCACGCAGCCAATGATGATGTCTGGGTAGTCGTCTGCCTTTTCCAGTTGCAGCATGGCCTCTTCCCCGATAATGGTCTGGTGCATCAGGACGTGATTCAGCACACTACCCAGCGAATACTTAGTCGTACCACCACTCTTGGCAGCAACTTCCACCGCCTCGCTGATAGCAATGCCCAGGCTACCCATGTTCTCCGGATCTTGCGCCAGGATGCTCCGTCCAGCATCAGTCAGGTTAGTAGGACTGGCATGAACGGACGCGCCGTAGGTCTCCATGAGGTTACGCCTGTACGGTTTCTGCTGATAGCTGATCTTGACCATGAAGATTTCGATCTCCATGTCGAAGAACGCACCCGCCATCGCCAACGCCGACCCCCATTGGCCCGCACCCGTTTCCGTTGAAAGTTTCTTGACCCCTTCTTGTTTATTGTAGAAGACCTGGGGCACAGCGGTATTCGGCTTGTGGCTGCCTACCGGACTGACACCTTCATACTTGTAGTAAATACGGGCCGGGGTATCCAGTGCCTTTTCCAGGCGACGCGCCCGGAAGAGTGGGCTGGGCCGCCACAGTGTATAGACCTGGCGCACCGGCTCCGGGATCTCAATGTAGCGTTCGGTGCTCACCTCCTGCATAATCAGCGCCATCGGGAACAGAGGTGCCAGGTCATCAGGCGTAACCGGCTGTTTGGTGCCAGGATGCAGCACCGGCTCTGGCGGTCTGGGCAGATCAGCCATGATGTTGTACCAGGCACGGGGCATTTCGTCTTCGCTCAAAAGATACTTGGTATGGACATTGTCGGGCATGGTTCGCTCCTCTCTTGGCTTCGCTAAAATAACTGAACGTTGTTCTTCGGGGCAGATTCAGTCGGTGAACGGCTCCCTGATGCGGCCTAACGAGACATACTGTGCCGGTTCAAGGCCTGACGCATAGTATCTTATGTTCTGCTAATAAGGTTGTCAAGTGCTACCAACCGAGGGAGGGAGAGAGGGAGAGGTTACATTGACGACTACACACACCTTGTAGCATACTGAGTGAGTTCAGTACTTGTATCAAGGAGGAACATTTCATGCGCATTGGAGTAAACCTCGGACCCACAGGTGATTGGTCCGCCATGCTCGCAGCAGCTCAGACAGCCGACGCAAGTGGTTTCGATGCCCTTGGTTTCCTGGATCACTATCACTCCAATAAACCCGAATGGCCCTACATCTGTGGCTGGTCAGCCTACGGAGCGCTGGCTATGGCAACCTCGCGCATTCACCTGGTTCCTATGGTGATTGACCACCTGAATTACCTGACCGGAGTACTCGCCAGGGAGACGTCGACTCTATCCATCATCAGTGCAGGCCGCTTCGAACTGGGCATCGGTGCAGGCGACTACTTCGAGGAAGCGCGTGCATGGGGAATAGAGGTCCCTGATGCCTCTGCGCGCATTACTTGGCTTCAGGAGACAATCACCGTCCTTCGCCGTATCTGGAGTGGTGAACAGGTAACGTTCGAGGGTGAGCACCTCCATTTGAAGAATGCCGCCTCGACACCTCTTCCGCTTACCCCTCCACGTGTGGTAATAGGTGTCGGCGGCTCGCGGCGGCTGATTCGTAGCGCCGTCGAATACGCCGACGAGATCAACGTGTATGCCGACGAAGACCTCATGCGCTTTGCACGTCATGAAATTGAGGCATCGCATCGGGCCATCACATTATCGGCATTTGTGTGGGACTGGCCGGAGGACATCGGTGGAAAGTTGGCCGCATGGGAGCAACTTGGCGTTGAGCGTACCTTCCTCACGTTTTGGCATCCATTCGACCAGCTTGCGCACGCAACCAAATGGATGTCCTGAACGGAGTAACATGTATGCAAATTGGAGTCGGACTGCCCAACGGCGTCCCAGGCACGGACGGACAGCTCATCATCGAATGGGCCCGCCGGGCTGACGAAGGACCATTTTCCAGCCTGGGGGTCGTAGACCGGCTCGTCTACGACAGCTACGAACCCCTGATGACCCTGGCTGCCGCCGCAGCTGTCACACGCCGGGTCCGGCTGGCTACCACTATCGTCATTGGACTCCTGCACAACACCCCCATGCTGGCCAAAGTAACTGCCTCCCTTGATGCCCTTGCTGCTGGCCGACTGGTGCTAGGGCTGGCAGTAGGTGCGCGCAAAGAAGATTACGATGCCGCTGGCATTGAATATCGCTCGCGGGGAAAGCGGCTCTCGGAACAACTTGCCACACTGCGTATCTTATGGGAAGATGGCTCACTCGGCCCGAAAGCAGCTCGCCCGAACGGACCTGAATTGCTGGTCGGCGGCCTGAGTGACTCCGGCTTTGCCCGCATGGCCCGCTACGCCGACGGGTATATCCACGGTGGTGGACCACCCAAGGCCTTCGCCCGCGCTGCCGACAAAGCTCGCGCCGCCTGGATCGACGTCGGACGGCCCGGCAAGCCACAACTCTGGGCGCAGGGCTACTTCGCTCTTGGCGACGATGCTGCCGAAGCTGGTATGCGCTACCTGAAAGATTACTACACCTTCACCGGACCTTTTGCCGAGAGGATCGCCGCTGGCCTCCTCACTACTCCCCAGGCTATTGCTCAGTTCGTGCGCGGCTACGAAGAAGCTGGATGCGACGAATTAGTCCTCTTTCCTACCGTACCCGATCTCGTTCAGCTTGAACAACTAGCCGCCATCGTCAACAGCCTGGGCAGGAGAGGAGAGCCACCCCGATGAAAATTGTTATCCTCGGTGCCGGACCTGCGGGCCTCTACTGTGCTCTGCTTATTAAAAAAGCCAATCCCGCGCACGACATCACTATCATTGAGCGCAATCCGGCCGATATCACCTATGGCTGGGGCGTCGTCTTCTCTGATCGCACCCTCGCCTCGTTTCAGTTGGCCGACTATAAGACATTTGAGCAAATCCGCAACCAGTTCGTCATCTGGGATGCCATCAATGTGCGCTATCGTGGTGAGACCATCCGCTGCGGCGGTCACGTCATCGCCAGCATCTCACGCAAGCGTCTGTTGAACATCCTGCAAAGACGCTGCGATGAACTGGGCATCATACTGAGATTCGGCTGTGAAATAAACGACCTTGCCGACCTGCCTGAGCATGACTTGCTCATCGCTTCCGACGGTGTCAATAGCCTTGTGCGCAAGGCCTATGCAGCACATTTCAAGCCGAGCCTGGAACTAGGGAAAGCCAGGTATATCTGGCTGGGTACACGGAAAGTGCTTGACGCCTTCACCTTCGTCTTTCGCGAGAACGAACATGGCCTGTTTCAAGTGCATGCCTATCCCTTTAGCGGTACGACTAGCACCTTCATCGTTGAATGTGACGAGGCAACCTGGCTGAAGGCAAGCCTGGACAAAGCCGATGAGGCAGAAAGTATCGCCTACTGTGAGCAGCTCTTCGTCGACGACTTAGATGGAACTGCACTCCTCTCGAACAACTCGAAGTGGATCAGCTTCCCCACGCTCAAAACCCAGCACTGGCACCTTCGGCGTACCGTGTTGCTTGGCGATGCCGCACATACCGCCCACTTCTCAATCGGCTCGGGAACGAAGCTAGCCATGGAGGATGCCATTGCCCTCGCCAGCGCCATCGAACAGCACTCTGACCTCGAAACCGCGCTTAGCGAATATGAGATTGAGAGAAAACCAGTAATTGAGCTCTTCCAACGCGCCGCTCAAGAGAGCCAGACCTACTTCGAGACCATCAAACGCTACCTTAGCCTCGACCCCATGCAGTTTACCTTCCAACTGCTCACCCGCAGTGGCAGGATCTCCTATGACGACCTCCGACTCCGTGATGCCCACTTTGGCGATGCCATTAACCTCTGGTACATGCACAAAGCCAGCGACACCTGCACTCTCGTCGCACCGCCACCAATGTTTGCACCGCTGCATTTGCGCGGGCTCACTCTACCCAATCGTGCTGTCTTGTTGCAAAGATGCCAAGGTATACCTATTCCTCAGGGCGACCTCCCCCCTCCCCAGGGCGACCGCAAGGAATCGCCCCTACTCGATATGGGCGTAGGACTGGTCATGACAGCTATAACAGCCGTCTCCGCCGAAGGACGTATCACGCCGGATTGCCCTGAAATGTACAATGCAGATCATGTGGCAACATGGTCACAGATTGTAGAGGCCGTTCACACCCGCTCATCTGCGAAGATCGCCATTCAGTTGGGACATGCAGGTCGCAGGGCTTCAACCAGGCCAAGATCTCAGGGCCTGGACAGACCATTGCGTGAAGGCAATTGGTCGCTCCTCTCAGCATCACCTATCCCCTACACACCCTGGAGCCAGATTCCCAAAGAAATGGACCGGGCCGATATCGAGCAGGTATGTCGCGATTTCGTTCGTAGCGCCCGGATGGCGCAGCAAGCCAACTTCGACCTGCTGCAACTCCACTTTGCCCACGGCTACCTGCTGGCAAGCTTCCTCTCACCACTCACCAACCTGCGCTGCGACGAATATGGCGGCGATTTGGCACGACGTATGCGCTTCCCGCTAGAGGTCTTTGATGCAGTACACGCCGTCTGGCCTGAGTATAAACCCATCTCGGTTGCTCTCTCCGTATATGACTATATGAATGGTGGCTTTACCGTTGAGGATGCTGTGGTCGTTGCCAGCGCGCTCAAAGCCCATGGGTGTGATGTTATCAACATCCTGGCTGGACAGACAACACCTGACAGCGAGCCAGCCTATGGCCGTGGTTTTTTAACTCTCTTGAGTGACCGCGTGCGCAACGAGGCAGGGATTCCCACAATTGTCGGCGGCTACCTGACCACCAGCGATGAGGTCAACACGATCCTGGCCGCCGGTCGCGCCGACCTGTGTATTATGGATCTACCTGTTCCTTAATAGGTAGTAAACAGATAGTCCAGTCTGGAGTCTTGGACAACGGACCAGACCTTGTGCTACTATTCCAGGTATATATTGCATTACCGAACCATTCCGAATAGGACATATGCTCATAATATAGAACACTGAACAAAACTTCACTTGAGGAGAAACATATGGATGCCACCACCGAACCCACTCCAGCAGGGCGTGAAAGCTCGGCATCACTCCCCAACTGGACGAGTATCGCGCTCTACGTTATACTGACGTTCGCTCTTAGTTGGGGTATCTGGATTGGCTTGCGTGCCTTCGGCATGCCATTTACTGTGCGCGTGTCCATCGGTATGTTTGGGCCTGCGTTGGCAGCTACGCTGGTGCGGCTCATTCGTCGCGAAGGGTTTGCCGACGCCGGCTTGCGATTGACTGCACGCGGACGACGTGGTGCAGGTCTGATGTACCTGGCCGCCTATGTGTCCCCGCCAATCCTGATAGCAGCAGGCATTGGTCTCGCACTGCTCACTGGCTACCAGCACTGGGCATTCAGTCAAAACCTCCACACGTTAGCTCTTCTTCTTACTAACGCCCTTACCCAACGGGGACAACCCCTTCCACGCGGCTTCACCGCCGACCAATTGGCTCTCACAAGTATACTGGCGCAAAGTGCTCTCGCATTCACATTAGGGATTCCCTTGAACATGATCTTTACCTTTGGTGAAGAGTTCGGTTGGCGAGGGTACCTGCTGCCGCACTTAGCTCCACTTGGGGGAATCCCGGCGGCCATCATCACGGGTGTTGTCTGGGGACTGTGGCATGCTCCCCTCATCGTGCAGGATGGCTACAATTATCCCGGTCATCCCTGGTTAGGTGTCGTGATGATGGTTGTCTTCACGGTCGCATTGAGCATGATCTTTTCCTGGTTGCGCTTCCGCTCTGGCAGCGTCTGGCCCTCAACCCTTGCCCATGCAGCATTCAATGCTCAGGCTGGCTTCGGGACTATATTTCTCTCGTCGGCTGACTCACTGCTCCGAGCGCCGATAGGATTGCTCGGCCTCATTCCGATGATCGCCTTTGCCATCTGGCTTGCCGTTACAGGCCGCCTTAAGCCCGAACCGGATCGAGTCCCTGAAATGCCAAAAGATCAACAAGCACCCGCAACAAGTAACACAAATGATGCCACGATATCTACGACGAGCGAGTAATGTAGTGGCGGGGCTTGCCCCCGCCACTACATTACTCAGGTTCATCACTCAGGCTCAACAAGTAATCCAGATTCTTTCGGAGGTAACGACAATGCCCAATGATAACAATGTTCCGCTCGCAGGACGGCGAGCAATTGTGACCGGCGCAGGACGGGGCATTGGCCGCAGCATCGCCCTGACACTCGCCCAGGCGGGAGCAGATGTGGCCGTGACCGCTCGCACTACCAGCGATCTCGAAACACTCGTCGCTCAGATTCAGGCAATGGGTCGCCGCAGTCTCGCAGTTTCCTGCGATGTGACCGATGCGGAGCGGGTGCATCACATGGCGAAGACTTTGATGGAAGGCCTGGGCGGGGTAGATATTCTGATCAATAACGCTGGCAATGCGGGCAGCCACAAGTTTCTCAACCATCCTGACGACCTGTGGCATCGCATGCTGGCCATCAACCTGACCAGCGTGTACTACGTGACCAAAGCCATCGTGCCGGCACTAATCGATCAACGTTGGGGTCGCATCATCAACATTGCCTCTATTGCTTCCAGGGTTGGTGGTCGCTATATTGCCGGGTATACCGCAGCCAAACACGGTGTGCTCGGCCTGACCCGCGCCCTGGCAGTCGAACTGCTGCCCTACAACATTACGGTCAATGCCATCTGTCCTGGCTATGTGAATACTCCCATGACCGATTCGAGTGTTAGCAACATCTCAGCCCTGACTCGCATGTCACAAGCGCAGGCACGGGAGAGCTTGGAGAAGGCGAGTCCGCAGCAGCGGCTGATGGAGCCTGAAGAGGTCGCGGCAGTGGCCGTATTCCTGGCACAGGAAATTAACAAGGGCATCACCGGACAGGCTATCAATATCGATGGCGGCGGCGTAATGTCGTGAAGCAACACCCGTAGGGGCCGATTTATCGGCCTCCAGGAAATCTATTATTAGAGGTGTTTGTCAGGAGATCTATCATGGCTTATGACTTTCTCTACGAGGTAAGCGACGGCGTTGCGACCCTAACGCTCAATCGTCCAGAAGTGATGAATGCTCTCACCTTTGAGGTATACGCACAACTGCGCGATCTCTTTGAGCAGTTGCGCTACGATGAGGCGGTGCGGACCGTGATACTGACGGGCGCCGGCGACAACTTCTGTTCCGGAGGTGATGTCCACCAGATCATCGGCGAACTGCTCAAACGTGACATGAAAGGCCACCTCGAGTTCACGCGCATGACAGGAGCCGTCGTGCAAAATATGCGCCTGCTGGCCAAACCAATCATCGCTGCTCTCAATGGAATGACAGCGGGAGCCGGCGCTGTCCTTGCCTTAGCCTCGGACCTGCGTATCGCCTCTGAAAAGGCACGCTTTGCCTTTCTCTTCACGAAGGTGGGCTTGACGGGTGCTGATATGGGAGCCGGTTACCTGTTGCCACGAGTTGTAGGCATGGGGCGTGCATTTGAGTTGCTCCTGCTGGGAGATACCATTGATGCCGCTACTGCCGAACGCTACGGCCTGGTCAATCGCGTCGTTCCCCACGCCAACTTGCTGCCGACCGCGCATGAATGGGCCAGCCGCCTCGCCCAGGGTCCGATCCTGGCCATCTCAATGACCAAACGCATGCTCAACGCTGAGCTGAGCATGGACCTTGTATCCGCCATCGAAGCAGAGGCGCAAGCGCAGGCGCTCATGCTCATGGGCGAAGACCACCGTCGCTTCTATGAAGCGTTCAGAGCAAAAGAAAGACCTGAGTTTACTGGGAGGTAGCTATGGATAAAACTGTCATCAACCCACCAACACTGCCTCGTCCTCGTGGGTTCAGTCATGGCATCCTTGTGACAGGTGGACGCCTCCTCTTCTTAGCGGGGCAAACCGGTAGTGATGCTACGGGCAGTATAGGTGCACCAGGAGATCTGGTGGCTCAGTACGAGCAGACGCTGCGCAATCTCAAAACGGTGGTCGAAGCGGCTGGAGGAAAGATGCACGATATCGCGCAGATCACCATTTTCATTCGTGACCGCGACGACTACCTTTCCCACCTCAAGCCGCTGGGTCAGGTGCATCGTGCCTTTTTCGGTGACTACTACCCGGCCACCGCCCTATTCGAGATTTCGCGCTTTTTCCAGGACGAAGCCCTTATCGAGATCGAGGGCTTAGCGGTAATCAGTGCGGATGAGTAGGGTTGTATCCTTTGTGGTGTACTTGATGGAGCAAGTTTGAGCAAGATATCATGATCTTTGTGTTCGTATTGAATTAGGAGTGAGTCTCATTCGCGTGGTTGCGGTTGTGGCTATTCAATGGCTATAGGAATTTTTGTTCATGGACTTTGAACTAACACCCGAACAAAAGCGCGTCCAGGCGTTGGCTCGTCAGTTCGCCGAGCAGGAAGTAGCGCCGGTAGCACGCGAAGCCGACGAGAAAGGCGAGTTCCCCATGCACCTCGTCAAACGCATGGGCGAACTGGGTTTCCTGGCAGGACCGATTGAGCCCGAGTATGGCGGGTCCGCTATGGACTACGTAAGCTACGCGCTCCTCTGCGAGGAATTGGGGCGAGCCGATTCCTCCGTGCGCGGTTTTCTCACCGTACACACGAGCCTGGTATCGCTTTGCATCCGTGATTGGGGCAACGAGCAGCAGAAGCGTCACTACCTACCGCGACTGGCAACGGGCGAATGGATCGGCTGCTATGCCTTGACCGAGCCGAACGCAGGTTCCGATGTAGCCAGTATGGAGACCACCGCCAGAGAGGAAGAGGATAGCTATGTCCTTAATGGCGAGAAGATCTGGATTACCAATGGCCCGAGTGCACACCTTGCCATCGTCTTCGCAAGCAGAGACCGTTCAGCTCGCCATAAGGGTATCTGCGCCTTTCTCGTCGAGACGGAAACACCAGGTTTCCACCGCGAACCAATGCCGGGCAAGGAATTGGGGCACCGGGCATCCGAGCATGCCCATATCACCCTGCAAGATTGCCGCGTGCCGAAGAGCGCGCTGCTTGGCTCTGCGGGTGACGGCTTCAAAGTTGCTATGTCTGCCCTGGATCGTGGTCGCCTTGGGGTTGCTGCCGGTGCAGTCGGTGTCGCCCAAGCGTGTCTGGATGCCTGCATTACCTTCGCGACCCAGCGCCGCCAGTTCGGCCAACGCATCGCCGACTTTCAGATGATCCAGGCTACCCTGGCAGACATGGCTGCTGGTGTGGAGGCAGCACGGTTGCTCGTCTACCGCGCCGCCTGGGTGAAGGATCAGGGCTTGAGTGCTACCAAAGCAACCTCCATCGCCAAGCTTTTCGCCACAGAAGCCGCGCTGAAAGCAGCGTCCGATGCAGTGCTGATGCATGGCAATCGCGGCTACTCCAACGAATATCCCGTCGAACGCTACTACCGCGACATCAAAGGACTACAAATCTACGAAGGCACCAGCCACATCCAGCGCATCATCATCGCCCGCGAGTTGGTTGGACGTGGTGGATAAACCGCAGTAATGTATAATAACACATACATGCCGCGCATCTTCGTAACAGTCCACAGCAGCCCACTAAGCGAAAGCGGTTGTGCGACTCGTCCCGAAATCGCATCCTCGTTTCCAAAGGAGGGAACACAATGATTGTGTATTCGGCTCACATTGATACCTTTGCACGCGACAATTTGCCCCCGCACGACCAGTGGCCCGACCTGATCTTTACGATTCCCGAAGTACAGTATCCCGACCGTCTGAATTGCATTGTTGAACTGCTGGATACGAAGGTTCTACAGGGATATGGCGATCACCCGGCGATTTTCAGTGCCAATGGCGTCTTGACCTATGCACAACTGCAGGAGCAGGTGGACAAGGTTGCCCATGTGTTGACACATGACATGGGACTGGTGCCCGGCAACCGTGTGCTGCTGCGCAGCGCCAACAACGCCATGTTGGCAGTCTGCTGGTGCGCCGTCGCCAAAGCCGGGCTTATCGTAGTCGCAACCATGGCTCTGCTGCGGGAAAAAGAACTGGTAGACATTATTGAGAAAGCGCAGATCAGCGCCGCCATCTGTGACCGGCGACTGGACGCTGAACTGCAAGCTGCCCAGCAGCATTGCCCGGTATTACAACAGATCGTGTATTTCAACGATCCCTCCACCGAGGGGCTTGAGGCACGCATGTCAGCCTGGAATGAGCCTTTCAGCGCGGTGGACACCGCCGCCGACGATACCGTTCTGATCGCCTTCACATCCGGTTCGACAGGCCAGCCGAAGGCAACCATGCATTTTCATCGCGATATCCTCGCGGTCTGCGATTGTTTCCCGAAATCGATCCTCCACATGGCACCGGATGATATCTGCATTGGTACGCCTCCGCTGGGCTTTACCTTTGGGCTTGGTGCATTGCTTATCTTCCCGATGCGTGTGGGGGCCGCAACGGTCTTGCTAGAGAAACTGACGCCCGAGAGCCTGCTCTCGGCCATCAGCGACTACCGCGCGACCATCGCCTGGTCCACCCCGCTCTTCTATCGCCAGATGGCGGAAATCGCCGGTGGGTTCGACTTCTCGACGCTGCGGCAGAGCGTTTCCGCGGGTGAGTGGTTGCCCGTTTCAACACGCACGATGTGGCGCGAAGCGACCGGCATCGAGATCGTTGACGGTATCGGCTCAACCGAGATGCTGCATATCTTCATCGCCTCGGTCGGCGCCGATATACGCCCCGGTGCTACGGGCAAGGCGATACCAGGCTATCAGGCATGCATCCTTGACGAGAACGGTCAACAGTTGCCACCCGACACGATAGGGCGGCTGGCCGTGAAGGGACCAACCGGGTGTCGCTACCTGGCCGACGAACGCCAGCGCACCTATGTACAGCATGGCTGGAACCTCACCGGTGATGCCTATCTGATGGATGAGGATGGCTACTTCTGGTTCCAGGCGCGCACAGACGACATGATCATTACGGCAGGCTATAACGTCGCCGGGCCGGAGGTTGAAGGAACTCTGCTTATGCATCCCGCCGTAGCGGAGTGCGCTGTTGTAGGCGCACCCGATGCAGAACGCGGTACGATTGTCAAGGCGTTCGTGGTGCTCAGGCCAGGCCATGCCGGGGATGCCGCTCTGGTACGAACGTTGCAGGACTTCGTCAAACAACATATCGCGCCGTATAAGTATCCACGCGCAATTGAGTTCTGCGATGCTCTGCCACGTGCCGGTACGGGGAAGATTCAGCGCTACAGACTGCGCCAGCAGGAGCAGGGTGGTATCGACGCCTGAGGCGCGGTCTTTTGACATTATCACATCCTGCGTGATAAAATTCTGCCTGATACAATAGCTTATTGCCATGTATTTTCGATAGCTGTCCCTAACCACCCACGATCACTCAAGGTCGCGTGATCTGGTGCGTGTGCGGCCGTGTAGAGTGCCGATTTATCGAGCACGTGGTCCCGATTTATCGCGGACCTCCCGCAATATAACGAACCGGCTCTATTCAGGGCCGGATGTGAGTGTATTCTAATGAATCGTGAGTATCATCGTTGGTTTAGTCCTTCCCTGGAGCGAGACATGGAATTGTTGGTCTTTGGCCATGCTGGCGCTCGGGTCGTAGTGTTTCCGACTTCACAGGGCCGTTTCTTCCAGTGGGAAGATATGGGTATGATGGACACGCTCGGTGAGCATCTGGAACGGGGCTGGATTCAGATGTTCTGTGTAGATAGCGTTGACGCCGAAAGCTGGTATGCCAGAAGACGGCCCCCGGCTGAGCGTGTATGGCGACATGTGCAGTATGATCATTACATCCTGAACGAAGTCCTACCGCTCACCACTCGCCTTAACTCCAACCCTTTCCTGATCACCACCGGCACGAGCTTCGGTGCTTACCACGCAGTCAATTTCGCTTTTCGCTATCCTCACCTGGTCGACCGGACGATCGGGATGAGTGGCCTCTACGACATCAAGAGATTTACCGACGGCTACACTGACGACAACGTCTATTTCAATAGTCCTTGCGACTTCATCAAGAATGAGCACGACCCAGCAAGGCTGGCTGCCCTGCAACACATGGACATTATCCTCGCCACCGGCCACGATGACTCCTTTCGCTCGAATAACCAGTATCTCTCAAGCCTTCTTTGGCACAAGAACATCGGGCATGCCTTGCGTATCTGGGATGGTTGGGCCCACGACTGGCCCTGGTGGAAACAGATGATCCTTCTGTACATTGGTGGTCACGATTGACACAGGAGAATACCTATGACATTAAAGGTTGGCCTGATTGTCGGGCGGGAATGGTCTTTTCCTCCCGCTTTCATCGATGAAGTGAACCGTCGCGACGAAGGCGTCGTCGCCGAATTCGTCAAGCTGGGGGGCACACGCATGGACGAACCATGCCCCTACGCGGTTATTATCGACCGCATCTCGCATGAGGTCCCCTATTATCGACTCTATCTCAAGTATGCCGTCCTTCAAGGCGTGACGGTGGTCAATAATCCCTTCATGTGGACCGCAGACGACAAGTTCTTCGAAGCATCCCTGGCCATAAAGCTTGGTGTCGCCAGCCCGAAGACCGTCGTCCTGCCAAACAAAAAGTATATTCCCGGCATCGTCCACACTGAGAGCTTGCGTAACCTGATCTACCCGCTGGATTGGCAGGGAATCATTGATTATGTTGGCATTCCCTGCGTGCTGAAGGATGCCCTTGGCGGTGGCTGGAAGGATGTTTTCATCTGCCACTCCTTTGAAGAATTACTCTACCGCTACGATCAATTTGATGTGCGAACAGTGATCCTTCAAGAATTCATCGAGTGGCAGCAGTACGTGCGCTGCGTCTGCCTGGGGCAGGAGGAAGTCTTGCCCATCAAGTACAACCCCAACGAGCGTAAATACTATGTTGAACACCAGCATCTCAGTCCTGAACTCGGGCGTCGCATCGTGGAGGATTCACTCAAACTTGTGCGTGGACTTGGCTACGATATGAATTCTATCGAGTGGGCCATCCGTGATGGCATTCCCTACGCCATCGACTTCATGAACCCTGCTCCTGACATGGATATCAACTCGCTGACCCCCTTTTACTTCGAGTGGGTAGTGAAGCACATGGCTGACATGGCTATTCGGCTCGCGAAGCACCCGCGTCCCCAAAACCGCGACTTGCGCTGGGACACCTTCTTTACAACAAACCGCGACCGTGCCGAGAATCAATTGGCTTCCGAGACCGCAGCCACTACGCCAGAGCATCCATAATGAAGAAGACAAGTCAAGAACCTCCCCATTCAATGGGGAGGCTTGTGAGGAGGGCTATCACATCGTAAGTCTTGACTAGAGGGCTTGGTCCGCAAGAGCAATCTTGCCGCCCATGCAGCAGCGATACGGGCTAAGAAATAGCGAAATCAGGGTGAAGAGCCAGGAGAGTAGTGAAAGTACGTTTGGATACCGCCCTAGTCTAAACCACTACCTGCCGCGCCCAAGCAGACGGCGTCACGCCTATGCCTGTATCGCAATCTCGAAGGGCAATGTTACCCGTGACATGACACGGTGGCCTGAAATCAGGCAACAGTTTTTGCCGTTTCTGCTAAAAACGGCATCCCGCAAGGGAGTCCTCCGGCTCGACGCCGGAGCCATTTTTTCCTCCCACGCCTGAAGGCAGTGGGTATCCAAAATGGAGGTTTTCATGAAAATCGGGCGCGGTAAACCGGGCCCCACGAGAGGTATGCTATGACACTGCGAGAAGCCATTCAAAGCTATCACGATCTCCTGACCGACGAGTTGGCTAAAGAGTCTCAAGCCCAGCTCGATGACCAACTGCAGAGGCGCGGGCTTTTCTTCGGCCAACGACCGCTCTGCACCGTCCTGCGGCCACGCTTCTTGACAACTGAGCAGTATCGTTTCCTCCAGTCACGCATGCGCGTGCTAATGAGTGCCTTTAGCAAGTTGTATCGCGCCGCTATAGAGGACGCAGCCTTCCGTGCCCAGTTTGGCTTGCTCGACTGGGAGGAGGAACTCGTGCGGCACGACCCCGGCTTCCGCGATCCCAGCCCTGTCTCCCGTGTGGACACGTTTTTCGTCACCGATCGCGGTGGGTTGCGCTTAACGGAGATCAATGCTGAGACACCAGCGGGTGCAGCTTACCACGATGTGCTCACAGATGTATTCTATGCCTTGCCCGTGATGCGCGAGTTTCTGCGCCACTACGAAGTTCGCCCATTACCAGCACGCCATAGCGTCCTTCATGCCCTGGTAGACGCCTATCAGCAGTGGGCTGGTCGGAGCGAGGCACCGCGCATCGCTATTCTCGACTGGCGCGAGGTCCCTAGCTACAGCGAGTTCGTTCTGTTTGAGGACTATTTCAAATCGCAGGGCCTGGAGTGTATTATTACTGACCCACGTGAGGTCGAGTACCGCAATGGCCGCCTTGTCGCTGGCGATTTTCCGATTACGCTGATCTATAAGCGTGTGCTCATCAGTGAACTGATCGAACGTGGGGGACTGGATCAACCTGTTGTGCGTGCGGTACGCGATGGGGCTGTGTGTATGGTCAACCCCTTCCGCTGCAAAATACTGCATAAAAAAGCCAGCCTGGCCGTTCTGAGCGACGAGCGTAACGCCAGCCTTTTCAGCGCCGAAGAGCAAGAGGCCATAGACGCTCACATCCCGTGGACGTGTCGTGTCGAGCATCGCCATGCCAGCTATCACGGCCACGCGGTTGACCTGATTCCTTTTATTCTTGAGCACCGTGAGGACCTCGTCCTCAAGCCGAATGATGAGTACGGCGGTAAGGGTATCGTCCTGGGCTGGGAGACCAACCCTACCGACTGGGAACGCGCGATCCAGAACGCGTTAGCCGAGCCGTACATTGTACAGGAGCGGGTGGCTATCCCTAGCGAACCCTATCCCAGCCTGATAGATGGCCGTGTTGAGGTAATCGATCGTATGCTGGATACCAACCCCTTCGTCTTCTACGGAGACTTTGTTGACAGTTGCCTCTCTCGCCTCTCAACCGAGGCGCTGCTGAACGTCTCAGCCGGTGGAGGCTCGACCGTTAGCACATTTGTCGTGGAAAAGCGGTAAGGAAAGAGAGGAGAAGAGTTATGAAAGCACCGTCACTCACCCTTGGCATCGAGGAAGAATACCAGATCATTGATCCGCAAACGCGGGAACTGCGCTCCTACATCACCCAGATTCTGGACGAGGGGCGCCTCCTGTTGCGCGAGCAGGTTAAGCCCGAGCTGCACCAATCGATGGTCGAAATCGGCTCTACAGTGTGCCAGACACCATCCGAGCTTAGGACGGAGCTAGTGCGTCTGCGACTCGCCATCATGGAGTTGGCCGCCAAAAACGGCTTGAAGATCGCCGCCGCCGGTACACACCCCTTTTCCTCCTGGATGACACAGGAGATCACCCCGCAGGAACGCTACATGGGCGTGAAACAGGATATGCAGGAGCTCGCCCAGCGCTTGTTGATCTTCGGTACCCATGTGCATGTTGGTATTGAAGACCGCGAATTTCTGATCGATGCTATGAACGTCGTCCGCTACCTGCTGCCACATATGCTGTGCCTGTCCACCAGTTCGCCCTTCTGGATGGGACGAAACACAGGCCTGAAGTCCTATCGTAGTATCATCTTTCGCAACTTTCCCCGTAGCGGTATTCCACGCACATTTGAGTCGTGGGCGGACTTAACCTATCTGGTGGAAACATTGGTTGAGACGAAGTGCATTCCTGATGGGTCGAAAATCTGGTGGGATGTTCGCCCGAACTGGTCGTATCCCACACTTGAATTCCGCATCTGCGACGTTTGCACCCGTGTGGATGAGGCAGTGTGCGTAGCAGCTATTTTCCAGGCCATTATAGCCAAGCTCTGGAAGCTGCGACGCGACAACATGACCTTCCGCGTCTATCCTTTTGACCTGATTGAGGAGAATAAGTGGCGTGCCGTGCGCTACGGTTTGGACGGCAAGTTGATCGACTTTGGTAAGCAACAAGAGTTACCCGCTCGCGACCTGATCCGTGAATTGATTGAGTGGTTTATCGATGATGTTGTCGATGAACTCGGCAGCCGCCGGGAAGTGGAGTATGCGTATCGCATCCTGCAAGAAGGTTCGAGCGCTGATCGCCAACTAGCCACTTATCAACGGACGGGCGATCTGAAAGCTGTAGTCGATCAGCTGATTGAAGAAACAAGCGAAGGGGTAATTGCGTAAGTCATATGGACATAAACACCAAGAGGAAAGTACTGCGTACCTTTACCTATGGACTCTATGCCGTTTCTTGTAGCGATGAAGGTGAGGTCAACGTCTTCACGGCTAACTGGCTCTCTCAGGCATCTTTTGACCCTCCGCTGCTAATGGTATCCGTCGAGAACGCCTCCAGGTCATTGCCGATGATCCTGCATAGCCGCGTCTTTACAGTGAACGTACTGCGTTCGGGTGGCCGAGAACTGGCTGGCAAACTCGGCAAGTCGGCCATACAACACCCTGATAAATTGGTCGGTATTGACTATGAAGTGGGAGCGAACGGCTGTCCCATACTGCGTGATGCTCTGGCCTGGGTTGCCTGTGAGGTACGCCACACTGCTCCGGCGGGTGACTCGACACTAATCATCGCCGAAGTTGTGGACACTGGAATGCTGGCTGAAGGGCAAGCCCTGACCATGGCAGAAGCAGGCTTCCGTCACGCGGGATAGGGCACTTAGCCATAGGAGAAGTCGTTTGCATGCAGAATGGGAATTTCCCTTCCTCCGACGTCGAAGCGAGTAGTACCGGTTGCGAATTTTGCCAGCGCAGCAATCTCGCGGCCTACATACTCAAAGAGACCCCGGCATTCCTCATCGCCACAGATCACGCCCCACTGGTGGAAGGTCACTTGCTGATCATAACGAAGCAGCACTATGCCTGTTACGGGGCAGTTCCCGCCGAACTTGACGCGGAACTGTTTGCGTTGAAACGCGAAGTCCAGCAGTTCCTGGCCCGGTATTATGCTCCTGTCGTCTTTTGGGAGCATGGCATATTCCGCCAAACCGTCTTTCACGCCCATCTTCACTGTTTTCCTTTTGGAACGGTCGATTACGATCTCTCGCAGGCCTTGCATGACAACACTGTACATTCCCAGGAGGATATACGCCAATGGTATGCCTCGCGTGGACCATATTTCTATATGGAGAGTGCCCAGACCGCACTTCTCTTCCCCCCGGAGATGGGGCACTATTGGCAAGTCCTTAAAACTATTTTTGCACAAGCGGCATCTCTCAATGGTCATGCCGGGCCGCGTTCCCCCCAACAGCGTCGCGAAGAAGGTGTACCACTAATTGGAGCCACAATTGCCAGGTGGCGTTTGTTTCAACAGCTGCGTCCTTCCCCAGAAACAAGTCTTGATCCCACGTAGGAAAAGAACCCTATCGCAACTTGCCCGCCGTGCCCACTGCTCCTACAAGGATGCAAAAACCTGGGTGGAGCATATCCAGGCTCAAGAGGCAGAGAAGTAAACCGTCGCCATATACACGAATGCCCGCACCGACCAAGAGGACAGTGCGGGTGCCACATGCAGAAACGTCGTCGGAGATTTCCTAATGGATGATTGTATCTGACCTGCGTACCCAATACCTCGCCACACGTGCCTGCTGCGCGTCAAAAGTCCTGTGATCACCCATTCGTCAGCGAAAACACATGCTATAAAAAAAGCTTCGTAAAGCGTTTATAGTGTGTTCTGGTGAATACTAAACAAACAACGCGTCGACTCTTCCAAGGAAAGGAGAACTGATCCATGTTGAATGGGACACAAACTTCTGTGAAGCAAATCGAGGATATACGCAACGCTCGTTCTGATGATATTCAACAAGTTGGAGCGTCCAACTTAAACCTGAATGATATGTACTGTACAAGTATCATCAAGCAAGCGGACAGGAGTTTTTGGAGTGCTCTCGTATCCGCATCGGTAGGGCTTGTTTTCTTTTTACTGTGTGCTGGCTTTCTTATTTTTGATAAACAGGATGCAGTTCAATTGTCTTTTATTACCGGCTTGGGCGCTGCGGTGACAGCAATCGTATCAGGTACAAGTTTCTACTTGTACACCCAGGCGATGAGGCACTTCGAGGCTTTTCATTTATGCCTCGCAAGAACAGAGATAGTCCTTCTTGAAAACAGCATTTGCAAACAGATAGAAGATCAGGCAAAACGGGATGCAGCGTACGCGAGTATCGTGGAAAACATTGAGAATTTGGCGGTACTCATCACTTCATATGGACAAAAGAGCCAGGGGACAACGAACAAGAATAACGGATGAGTCGAGGTGAAATCACTTTAGGGCAGGTGCTTGTGGTGAAGTGAAGTACAGTTGGAGAGCGACTCTACCTACTGCTTCCGATGTCTGTCCGGTCGTCGATGACAACAACCATTCCACTGTAAGCCTGGGAGGTATCAGCCAGTAAGCGGATGCAGAGGTTCAGATTGACCTGCCCACGTTCGGGGATGATGCCTGCCACTGATGTGCGTACCATCGCGCCAGGTGCATATTGCAGCCGCGCAACGTGGAGCGCTCCGATGAAACCGAGCTGCGGACGGCTACTAAACACGTCCTGGTATCGTTGGCCGAGAGCCGTGGATGAATCGAGACGCAAGATGCTCTGAGCAGCATCGTTCCAGAGCGTGATCCGATCCGAGGCATCGATCGTGATGACGCCATTCGTGAGGCAGGCTAAGATGCTCTCGATCAAGAGGTCCTGGTAGGGGAATGCCATGATGTTCTCCGCGTGCTGTCTGCATGGACGGTCAATAACTCACGCATGCAACTGATACCCTTCTATGCTCACTCCTGCTTGTTTGTTCGCTTGTTTGCTTATATACACGATATCTCCAGTCAAAACGTTTCACTCTGAGACTGGTTCGTGTTCATCTCTCCATTCTGTGTTTCTTGCTTTTGTATCTTCATACTGCCCATAAGTCTTGGGTGCGATACGACAAGAAAAAGTGAGCACACACCCAAATGATCGTACCTACATACTCGCCTCGTTCGTCGGCGAGGTGATAGCGGATATGGTCGCCACGGTGATGCTCTAAGTAAGACGCAGCTGGTCCATACAATTCCTCGAGTTCTTCGTGAGACGGCATTCAAAACTCCTATACTGATAGACAAACGTTCCAAAGTGGGGTAGACTTCGACTAACAGCACCTTCAACACCTTCAACACTGTCAGCTTACCGTGCCAAACTTAACGAGATACGTGAACCATCTATTCGACACAACGACCTCGACCTTCATCTCATGAGCATCAGCTAGAAGAGGAGTTCGGCATTTGATGATTGACGACACAACAAAGCTAGAGCAAGTTCTGATGACTACCCCCGCGGAGCATCGACCCAATGCCAATATAATGAGACCCCTATAGAAAGGTACAATGAGCATGCCTATCAACCGTGAACCGCTTCCAATCCAGTATCTCGGGGTTAGAGGTGCGACCTATCCCTGCGTCTATGCCATGATGACAATCCTTACGAGCCCCTGTCGTTGTCGCGCAATCACCGTCCTGTTTTGCCACAAGCGTCCCGGCGAAGACTCCAATGCTGTTTGCTTTATCATTTGGGATTGGTTTGACCATGAGATAACCATTGTTCCAGATGGGTTCGGTACGCACAATGGTACAGGTGGTTGGGGGTTAGCCATCGTTCTTGAACTCATAGAGTTCTACCAGATTCCGTTGCAAGAGAAATGGGTCGATCCTGACCAATTTGAGCGGATTGCCGATGGTTACCTAACTGCATCAACCTGATTTTGGAGCACCTAGCTGGCTATTTCACAAGGGAAACTTTGGCTCAGAGCTTTGGTCACAACTTCCTCGTGAGACTTCGCCGTTTCCATATTGGCTTGTGGAGCCAGAACTTATTGAAGACGTTAAAACCCTCGAACAGAACCCTGGCATCGCGGTATTCCAGGCAGTAAGACGACTGGAGATTATTGTACGCGAAATAGGGGAATACCCTGCAAGACTAATCGGGAAGCCATTGATCGAAGAGGCTATGGGCGAGAGCGAGCGGGCGCGTCTCAGACCTCACGGAGCAACAGAAGACGAGCAGCTAGCGTGGTTCAATCTCTTTCGAGGCGCTATCGGAGCTTTCAAGAATCCTGAAAGTCATCCTCATGGTTCGCTCATTCTGGAAGCGAGTCGGGAAGAATTGACTACGATCTGTGAAAACAGGTCTGGTGGAAAGCCGAGTAACGCCAGAATGCGTTGTTGTAAGTGCGAAAGAGGTGTCATGTGAAAGCGCATCTGCGAAGCCGCCGCGAATTTGGTCAGCGTCACGCCTTCAAAAGCGGCCAACAGCTTCTCAGCAGTCGGGCGGGCGGTGGCTCGTTTGGCTTGGCCTGCATACAAGCCAACCAATGGGTCCTGTTGGGCCGCCAACTGACGTCGCACTTCAAACTCCAACAAGGTCAAGACGCGCAACCCAATCGTCAACAAGCGCACCAGCCCTTTCACGCGGTCTTCGGAAGCCAGATACATCGGCTGCAAGGACAACGGCAGGCCTTTGAGCCGCCCGAAATCGCGCTCGATCAGGTATTCGCTGCGATAGGCCAACACCGCCTCATGCAGCGACAAGGCGGCGGGCGAGTGGTTGGTCACGTACACACGCCAGCCCAGTTCGCGGATCGCTTGGGTTACCGCTGCTTCATCGATGAGCACTTGCACGCTGAACTCGTGCGAACTTTCCACTCTGGCCTCATGCCCTCCATAGCCACGGATGGTGCGTTCCCGGACGGTGTCGCTGACACGGCCCTGCACCAAGCCAACGACACGGTGTCGCTGGAGGATCTGCTGAGTGGCTTGGTCCAGTTCTTCCACTGTGCTGAAGCGATGCTTGCCCTGCCTGCGTTCATTGAGGGCCAGCACCTCGGTTTGTGCCTTGGCCAAGCGTTCTCGCAACCCTCTGGTTTGTTGCTGCGCCAGACCCAGCGAGCGCACGATCAGCAGACGTTCCTGCCAGCTGACCTGTGCTTCACCGACCTGGGTCGTGACGATCTGAGAGCGTTCATACCCTTGGGCAATCTGTTCCTGCTGCCCCTCTGCGGTCGTCTGCTCAATTGCGGTCAACGCTTGCTCACCCGACCACACGGCTTGCAACAGCCGATGCAATTCCGCCTCAGGGAGTTGGACTTGGGACAACGGACACAAGTAGAAATCACCGCTGTATGCCAGGTAGGCTCTGGTGGCCAAGGCCGCCATTTTGCAATCCCCGACGTACAACAAGCCGTGTCGCCCCATGGTCTGTTGCACCCGTTGGATCTCGGGCACATACAACGGGTCGTCAGCCCGCTGCCCAGAGACGATGGTACTACTGATCGGCAGCCCCAACGGATCAAGGGCCGACAACTGCACCTTCAATTGAGGCAAATCCGGTCGGTGATCTTTGCTATGACCGAACTGAAACAAGCCATCGGGGCTCACCTGGCCATAGCTACTGGCCGTGGTGCTGTCCAGGCGCACCCGCTCGGGACGCAACTCGTACACGCGGATGAGATGCTGTCCCAACGCTGTCTCGAACCCTGCGAAGCTTCGGTCATCGCTCAACTTGTCCAAGATGCACGCCAAGCGGTCATCACTCCAATCCAACGCTCTCACCGGCTCCCCTACACAGCTTTGCAGCGTGTCCAGACGCTTCTCCGCCCACGGTTGCACATGATTGAGCTTATGGTTGGCTTGCGAGAGGATGTGACTCAACCAGACGATGCTCGTGGTTCCCAGACTCACTCCTTGCCAGTTCCCGTGGCTGGGAAAATGCTCATCAAGCAACTTGGCCACCTGCATCTTGTCCAGTTGGGCCAACAACACTGGCAGATCATCAACCCGTTCTGTTTCTATCGTCAGTTCTTCGCTCATGCTCCTCCTCCTTACGGTTCTTCTCTACCGCAGTCTAACCGCATTCTGGAAAACTGTCCAGCAAATGAGCGAACCATGAGTTAAGATGTTACAGATGTTACAAAACAATTGAAAAATCTATGGCAACGGAATGC
>WNFB01000338.1_pt1 | contig 35741 bp, 28 predicted proteins | sample 5400501 | NCBI WGS metagenome assembly WNFB01 (sample SAMN13153341, study PRJNA577476) | soil metagenome | isolation source: 200 cm saprolite under Douglas fir tree site 2 hole 1 | place: USA:California | collected 2015-04-18
TGATGAGTTTCACCAACATTCCCGCCGAGGCGGCCGGACGGACGGCGCAACGCCTGCGTGATGCGCTCTTCGGGTGACTTGTCTTGGACCTATGATAATGACGTGGGCACCCGCACTGTGCGGCCGGTATCGGGTGCGTCTATGCTTGGCGTGCGGTCGGTAAATTCGACGCCAAGCGATTGACCGTAGCGCCAGCGCACGCGGCACCTGCGTGGGCGGCCGTGCGGAGTGATGCGTAGCGTGAACTCATCCGGGATGGTGCCCGGCCGCACCCCGGTGATTTTCGCGCCGGTGTTGGAAAAATTGCTCAGGATGCAGGAACGGGTAGAACCGCCCTCGTAGATCGTGGCGGGCGAATTCCATTCGACCCGAAAACTCTTTCGCCGCTCGCGGACCATTGGCGCGCCTCAACCGATCATTCGATCCTTACGGGGCGACACTGAACGATGGCTAAACGAGCAACAAACAATTTGACCGATTTACGGCACGATTCCGCAGGCGAGCCCGCTCATCTCAGCCACAAGCTGATCGGAAGCTTCTGTCCGTCGCGGCATTCCATCGTGCCGACGTGGCCGGCCGACAGAGTTCCACTGTAGTTGCACTCGCGTCCGTCGAACAGAAAGGTCGCCTTGATCCGGGATGCCGGCCGCACGATTTGCAGCCGGAGCTCGCCGGTTCTTTCTTCCGGCCCGTCCTGGGCGCAGATGCCGACGTGTTTCATGGTCACGCGTCCCGCGAGTTCCCGGCTTGCGCCGGCGCCTTGCTCGGTCACATCGGCCGTCAGCTCCCATTCGCCCAGGACGCCGGCTTGACCGCCCAGTTGCAATGTCTGTGGGTCGGCCGCGCCGGCTCCCGCCCATGCGAGCAGCAGTCCGAGCGAAGCGAGCACGCTCAATCGAACGATCGACATTGCGCGGACCGCCGTCTGCCTTTCAGCCGATCAAAGCCCGGCAACCCTGCCGTAATACTGGCGCGCCTTGATCGGATCGCCGGACTTTTCGGCGGCCTTCGCCGCGCCGATGGTTGCGCCCCGGCGGCCCGGCTCCTTCTTCATCGTCGCCTCGAAGGCAACCAGCGCCTCCTTGGCCATGCCGCGCTCGAGCAGCATGGTGCCGAGAAGCTCCCGCGCCGGGATGGGAACCCCCGGGGTCACCGGGTGCTTGTCCGTCTTGTCCTCGGCGTCGGCTGCGGCGCTCATCGCCTTGAGCGCGTCATCGTGCTTGCCTTCCGCATAAAGCAACCACGCGGACGCGACCTGTCGCTGAATATCGACCTGCTCGGCCCAGTACGCGTTCTTTTCCTGAACCAGCCGCTCGCGCAGTTCGGCCAGCTTGGCGATGTCCGCCTTGGCGGCCTCGGGCTGTCCCGAACGCGCGGCGCCCATGGCCCGCGCAAAGTGGGTCATGGCGTCGACGAAGGCGAATTTGGTCGGGCGGACCTGCAACTCCGCCGCACCTTTCCAGTCGCCGCGTTCCAAGGCGTAGCGCGCCGGGCTCACCGCGAGTGCATACACGCCGGGGAATATTTCCGCATTGACGTCGGTAACGGCGGCCATTTCATCAACGACCTCCCGCGCCTTCTTGTCCTGCCCCAACTGCAGATGGGCATAGACCAGGTAGTCCATTGCATGCAGCTGATCGACCGACTCGCGATTCTCCTTCGCCGCCCGCGCCGAGACGCTGTTCGATGCGATCGACTCCTTCCAATAGCCGACGCGCGTGAAGATGTGCGATGGCATGTGCTGGGCATGCGGAGCCGCCGGCGCGATCTTGGAATAGCGCTTGGCGGCGTCGATGCCCTTGTCGGCGATCGGGGGATAGTCGTAGGTGTGGATCAGATAGTGCGCCACGCCCGGATGCTGCGGCTGCCGCTTGAAGATCTGCTCCAGAATGGCCGCCGCCTTGAGCTGATTGGCATAGGTCTTGTCGGTGGGCGAAGCGGCAACGTTGAGCGCAAGGGCGTAATAGAGCTGCACCTCGTCGTCGCCAGGGTGCCGCTGCGCCACTTCGTCCATCGCCTTGAGATAGGCCGCGACGCGGGTGCGATGATCGACCTTGTCGTGGTCGGTGTAGAACACCGCGAGCGCGTTGATCAGATCCCGCTCACGCTCGCTCTTGGCCCCGACGGCTTTGCCCTTCTCGAGCGCGGCAAGACCCTCGGGGAGGTTTTTCGCCGGCGGGAAGGTGAACGGGTTGTTGAGCAGGCTCAATCCGATGCCCCAATAGGCGATGGCGCATCCGGGATCCGCCTTCAGGGTGTCTTCGAAGGCCTGCCGCGACGTCCGGTACCAGAACGAGTGCTGATATTTCATCGCCTGGTCGAACAGTTTTTGGGCGGCCGGATTGCATGACGTGGCGAAATGCACCTTGCCGAGGTTTTTCTCGCCCGCCGCAAAAGCCGCGTCAGCAGACATCATTCCGACCGCTGCCGTGACGGCGAGCGCCGCCGTGACGTGAGTTCGGGTCATGGTCGCCTCCCTCTCGGGGCCTCTGGCCCATGGTTTGGATGGCCATAGGGTGCGCCCGTTCGACCTTTGCGGCAAGCATCGTCTGTCGGCGGAACCGCACGGCTTTCGGTTGCGTTGCCGGGGTTGGGGCGGGCTCAGGTGGCGGGGAGAAAAAATCGCGGACGGCTGTCGGATTGCCGGTCGTCCGGACGTCCTTCGGGTGTCCCTTAAGAAGGAGGCTGACATGCCCTATGTCGACGGGTTCGTGCTCGCGGTCCCGAAGCAGAAGATCGAAGCCTACAAGCAGCTGGCGCGCACGGCCGGGGAGATCTGGAAGGAGCATGGCGCCCTCGCCTTCGTCGAGTGCATTGGCGACGACGTGCCCTATGGCGAGCTCACGTCGTTCCCGCGCGCCGTGCAGGCCAAGGACGACGAGATCGTCGCTTTCTCCTGGATCGTCTACGAGTCGCGCGCGCAGCGTGACGCCGTCAACGCCAAGGTCATGGCGGACCCCCGGCTGCCGCGCGACCCGGCCGACATGCCGTTCGACGGCAAGCGACTGATCTACGGCGGCTTCGAGGCATGGCTGCAGCTGTAGCCGCGCCATCAGACGCGCGGCTCCTCGCCATGCGGCCGAGAATCGGACGGATCACAGGCCGGCGCGATGCACGATCCGGCCGCCGACCACCGTGAGCAGCGCCTTGGTGTCGCGGATCGCATCCGGCGGCACGGCGAGGATATCCTGGGAGAGCACCGCGAGATCGGCAAGCTTGCCCGGCTCGATGCTGCCCCGCTCGCGCTCGACGCCCATGATGCGCGCGTTGTTGATGGTGTAGAGCAGCAGCGCCTCCTTGGCGCTGATCGCGTGCCCCGCGCCCAGCACGTAGCCTTTGAGCACCTGGCGCGTCGTCATCCACCACATGGAGAGAAACGGATCGACCGGCACGACGGGCCCGTCCGTGCCCCCACCGACCAGAAGGCCGCCATCGATCAGCTTGCGGATCGGAATGGCATCGGCGGCGCGCTCGTCGCCCCACCAGCGGCGCTGGTTGTGGCCGAGCAGCACGGGATGGTCCTGGACCGTCGCCATGACGCCGATCTCGGCCATCGCGGCGATCGCCGCATCGGTCGGGTGGAAGACGTGCATGATGGTCCAGCGCAGGCCGCGGATGGGGACGTCGCGGTTCACCCGCGCGTAGGCGCGCGCGACGAGGTCGATGGTCTCGTCGCCGACCGCATGGGTCTGCGCCTGCAAACCGGCCGCGGCGACGAGCTTGAGCCCCTCGACGAATTCCTCCTCCTTGCCGGGCGGCAGCAGCAGCACGCCGCGATAACCGGCGTCGGGCTGTTCGCCCGGCACGATGCGGAACGGCGCATACATGCGTGCGCCCTCGACCCCGCCGTCGAGCAGGAACTTGATCCCGACGAAGCGGAGCATGTCGCTGTTCGTCTGCGCGCGGATCGCCGCGATGCCCTTTTCGACCTCCGCCTTGCGCAGCGCGCGATACAGCACGTCGGTGCGCACGGTCATCGCGCCGGAATCGTGCAGCGCGCGATAGAGCGCGATCTGGCGCTCGTCGACGCCCGGCTCAATCACGCCGACGATGCCGTAGGAATTGAGCTCGCGCATCGTGTCCTTGAGCAGCCCGCTGATGTCGCCGGACGGCGGCGGCACCACGCGGCGCACGAGACCGGCGGCGGTTTCCAGCAGCACGCCGGTCGGCAACCCGTTCGCCGGATCGCGCACGATCACGCCGCCCTCGGGATCGGGCGTGTCCTTGCCGATGCCGGCGAGCTCAAGCGCCATGCTGTTGACCGTGACGACGTGGCCGCCGCGCGGGATGAATACGGGATTGTCGGGCGAGACCCGGTCGAGCTCCCAGCGCGTCGGCATGCGGCCTTCCTCGAGGATGCTCTCGTGCCAGCCGGACGACGCCACCACCCATTGGCCGGGCGGCGTGCGCGCGACACGCGTGGCGACCGCGTCCTGCACATCGGCGATCCGCCGCGCGGCGAGAAGCTGCACCGCCGGCGCGTTGAGCGCGGCGAAAACCTGGTGCAGATGCGAGTCGATCAGCCCGGGGACGACGGTGCGCCCGCCAAGCTCGACGATCTCGGTCTGCGGGCCGCGCAGGGCCTCGGCCGCCGCGTCGTCGCCGACCGCGATGAAGCGGCCATCGCGGATCGCGACCGCCTGCGCCACCCGCCAGCCGGCATCGACGGTGATGATGCGGCCCCCGCGCAGGATGAGGTCGGCGGGTTGCGCCGCCGCCGGCTCGGCGAGCGCCAAGGCCGACAGCAACGCGGCGGCGCAGGCAAGGGCACGCGTCATTCGGGCTATTCCCCGCGGGTTGTTGGGGGCGCTGCGTTCGATTGAATCAAAGGCGTGATCGTTCAGGCGTCAAGCCGCCCGGTTCGAGACGCCCGGCTTTGCGGCCGCGTGCTGCCGCTGCTTGACCCGCCCGACGCCCGGTTCTAGCGTCTGCCGCCAAGCACAGCGTGGAGGGATCAGCCATGTCGTCCTTCACCATCACGCCCCTGACGGATCACACCGGCGCCGAAGTCGTCGACCTCGACTTCACCAAACCGATCGACACGGAAACCCGCGCCACGCTCAGCCGGGCGTTCGCCGACCATCACGTGCTGGTGATGCGCGAGCAGCACTTCACCCCGGACCAGTTCAAGGCCGCCGCGCAGGTGTTCGGCGACCTTATGCAGCACGATAAGAAAGAAACGCACGTCCCCGGCCACCCGGACGTCTATTACATCTCGAACGACGAGGTCGTGAACGGCCGGCGCATCATTCCGGGCGAGACCTTCCACACCGACCATTCAAATCACCCGCGCCCGCCCAAGGCCACGCTGCTGTACGCCGTCGAGCTGCCCTCGCGCGGCGGCGACACCCAATACGTGAACATGCACGACGCCTATGACGACCTGCCCGCGGACACCAAGCAAAAAATCGACGGGCTGAAGGCGGTGCACGTTTATCTCAGCAAGTATAGTCCGCGCCCGCTCGGCAAGATCACGATGGACAGCATGCGCGACGTGCCCCCGCCCGGCATCCATCCGCTGGTGCGCACGCATCCGGAGAACGGCCGCAAGGCGCTGTACCTCAACCCGGTGCGCATGGAGTCCATCGTCGGCATGGAGGACAAGGACGCGCTGGCGCTGATCGACGACCTGATGCGGCACGCGACGCAGAAGAAATACGAGTATCGCCACAAGTGGCGCCACGGCGACTGGGTGATGTGGGACAACCGCAGCGTCATGCACCAGGCCAATCCCGACTACGACATGAACGAGCGGCGCTACCTCTACCGCCTCATGCTGCAGGGCGAATTGCCGGCCTGAACTGCGCGGCGAACGGACGTTCCCGCCGCATCGAACTCCTACGCCGCCTTCGGCGGCGCGCCGGCCACTGTGTCGGCGGGGTCGATGCGGCCTGCCCGTAGCATCTCGGTCGCGACCTCGGCCGTCACCGGCGGGCTGAAGTAATAGCCCTGCGCGTGCTCGCAGCCGGCGGCGAGCAGAAAATCCGCCTGGACCTTGGTTTCGACGCCCTCGGCGAGGCAGCCGATCCCCAGCTCGTCGGCGAGGCGAATGGCGGTGCGCACCACGGTGGCGTGGCGCGCATCGCTGGACACGCCGAACACCAGTTGCTGGGCGACCTTGAGGCGATTGACCGGGTACTTGGTCAGATAATCGAGGGACGAGTAGCCGGTGCCGAAATCGTCGAGCGCGAGCCGCACGCCGAGCCTGCGCAATCCCGCGAGCGTGTCGCCGTACTGCTCGGTCGCCTGCATCAGCACGGTCTCGGTCAGCTCGAGCTCGATGCTGGCCGGATCGACGTTCCACTTGCGCAGGCTCGCGGCCACGTCACGCTCGAGGTCCGACGCCGCCTTGAACTGGAGCGCCGAGAGGTTGACGGCGAGGACCGGCGGTGCGACCCCGGCGGCGCGCCAATAGTGCATTTGCCGGCACGCCTGATCGAGCGTCCAGCTGCCGAACGGCAGGATGGCGCCGGTGCGTTCGGCGATGGGGATGAACGTCGAGGGCGGGATGAACCCGCGGGTCGGATGGTTCCAGCGCGCCAGCGCCTCGAACCCGACGATCCGGCCGGAGCGCAGCTCGACCTGCGGCTGGTAGTACAGCTCGAGTTCGCCGCGGTCGCGCGCTCCGCGCAATTCCTCCGCGATCATCACGCGGTCGCGGGTCGCCTGGTCGAGCTCGGGACTGTGGAAGCGGAAGCAATTGCGCCCGTCCTCTTTCGCGCGGTAGAGCGCGAGGTCCGCCTGCATCATCATGGCCTGCGGACCCTCGGTCAGCGCGGTACAGCGCGCAATGCCGATGCTGGCGCTGACGTGCACGTCGTTGCCGTCGATGGAATAAGGCGCGGCGATGGTCGCGGCGATCTTGGCGGCGAGAATTCCGGCGGCCGTATCGCTTGCAGCGTCGGCCTGCAGGACCGCGAACTCGTCGCCGCCGAAGCGGGCCACCACGTCGGTCGACCGGACGGTCCCGCGCAGGCGCCGGGCCACCTCGCGCAACAGCGCGTCGCCGACCGGATGGCCGAGGGTGTCGTTCACGTCCTTGAAATAGTCGAGATCGAAACAGAGCACCGCGAATGGGTCCGCGCCGCGCCGGCTCGCCGCGAAAGCCAGGTCGAGGCGGTCGAGGAAGGCCCGCCGGTTGGCGAGGCCGGTGAGCGCGTCCTTTTGCGCCAGCTCGGATACCTTTTGGTTCGTCACGGTCAGCCGGTCGGCGTGGCGGCGTGCCGCCCACAGATAGGACACGACCAGCGCGTCGAGCAGCGCCACGATCAGGAACACCAGCCAGGCACGATCGTGCGTCGCCAGGGGCCCGGCGGCAATTGGCGCCACGATGAGCGACCAGCGCGCGTCGCCGGCCTTGAGCTCTCCAGTCCAATGCGGCCCGGCGGCAAGCTCAGCCCGCGTCTGTGGCTCGAGCGGCGTCGCGCGCAGGCGCGAGGGATGAACATAGAGCGGAGCACCATCCGGTCCGGTGTCCGCCATGTACAGATAGACGTCGACCGGCTGCGCGACGGTCGTCGTGTCGATGATCCGTGCGACCATCGCGGCGGTCAGGAACGCGCCGTGGACGAAGCCGACGAGATTGCGGCGACGGTCCTCCAATGTGTCGCGCGGCGCGTCCTGCCGGTACACCGGCAGGGAAAAAAGGATGCCGTGCTGTTTGCCGTTGGTGCTGTGCAGCGCAAAGTCCGGGACGCAGGACAGCTGGTTGTTGTCGCGGGCGCGGGCGAGCGGCCGCGCGACGACCGGCTGGCTTGTGAGGTCTATGCCGTAGGCAACCGATGTCTTCGGCAGCGTCGAATAAAAGATCGGCAGATACTCGTCCTTCTCCGGCGCGATCGAGATACGGTCGTCGGCCGAAACGGACTTGACACTGTAGCCGGAGACGCCGTCGCGCCGCGCGGCCCGCTCGTGTTCGGCGCGCTCCTCGCGGCTGACGCGCGGCACCCAGGAGAGATTCCGGATTGGCGACTGGTCCTCGAGCAGGCGCGCGGCGAACGTCTCGAATTCCCTGCGGGTGACCCGTTCGCTCGATTCGAACAGCGCACGCAGCGCCGCCAGCTTGTTGAGATATTCGTCGAGCCCATGTTGCAGGGCGAGCGCCTGATCCTCGGCAATCTTTGCGAAGTCCCGCTGCGCGATCCGGTCTTCCCAGTGCGCCACGACGACCCAGGCGGAACCGGCGAGCACAAACCCGACGGCAGCCGCCGCGGCGAGCGGCAGCACGCGCAGGAGGACCCCGATGGGCCCCGACATACCTGATCTGACCGCCGACATGTCCCTCAAACGGCCGTTGACGTCGATGTGCGCCGACACACTTGCGTGCCACGTCAATGCCGTCATGCGCAGAATTACGCATGCGGCGGGGTTTTTTCGCCCGGCTGGTTAGTCGAGGGTAAAGGGGAGATTAGAGAGACCGCTCGAATTGTTTAATCATTCCTTGCGGGAGCGCCGGCGCGGCGCGTGGCGCCGGTCGGCTATTCAACCGACCCACGCGGCGCGCTATCGTCGGGGCCGTTCGCCATCATTCCACCGGATGTCCGCGCTAACCGGACGGCGCGCGGGGCAGCCTGAAGGGAGATATGGGATGCGCGTCCGCTCGATCCTGCTGACCGCCGTCGGCGCGCTTGCACTCGTTCTGCCCGCAGGGGCGGCGGTGAAGAAGGTGGCCTACCCGGAGGTCAAGGTCGAGGTGCTGCCGGCCTACAAGCCCGACGCGGCCTTCGAGGTGATGCGCAAGGCGCTGTCCGACGCGGTGGCGAAGAAGGACGCGCCGGCGCTGTTCGCCCTGGTCGGCCCGACTTTCCTGTGGACCTACCAGGGCGGCCCGATCGACCAGTTCGACATGGGCCGGGACGCGCTGCACAATTTCAAGGTCCTGTTCGGCTTCCGGCCGCCGGGCGCCGACGCGGACGGCCCGGTGGAGAACGGCCCGTTCTGGGAGGCGCTCGGCGCGTTCGCCGACGACGCGACGCTCTATCAGGCGACCGAGTTCGGCAATCTGGTGTGCGGCCCCATCGCCGCCAACGTGGTGGACGACGGCGTCTACGAGCAGGCGCGCAAGAGAGTCGAGCCGTCGGACGAGGCGGCCGATTGGTATTTCACCCTCGCGCCGACTCAGGTCGCCAAGGCGCCGGGCGACACCGGCGCGCCGGTCGCCCGCGTCGGCACGGTGGCGTTGCCGGCGCTCAGCACGGTTCCCAAACCGGAAGAGGGAAAACCGCCGAAGCCGGCGACCCACATCGAGGTGCTGCTGCCCTCGGGCAAGACCGGATGGATTCCCGCCGGCGCGATGCGTCCCCTCGCCTCGGAACGCCTGTGCTACGCCAAGACGCAAGGCGGCGACTGGAAGATCGCCGCCTACGACCAGACGGAATAGCGGACTTATCCCTCCCCGGAACGGGGAGGGTGGACGCGCGCGAAGCGCGCGGCCGGGTGGGGTCTCTCGGCGAGCGCAGAGCGGAGTGAGACCCCACCCCCGCCGCTGCGCGCATAGCCGATGCTTCGCATCGGCGTCATTTTTCACCGGCGGCCGAAGGCCGCCTCTGCCCTCCGCCTTCGGGGGAGGGATTAGAGGGCCTTGACATTCGGCAACTGACGAATTATTAAATTCGTCAGTCATCATCAACCGGCCGGGCGACCCCGGCGAGACCGTGCCATGAACCCTCAGGTCAAGCTTCGTCCCGACGACACCCGCGCGCGGATCGTGGAGACCGCCGAGGCGCTGTTCCGGCGACTCGGCTTTGCCAAGACGGCGGTCGCCGACATCGCCGCCGAGCTCGATATGTCGCCGGCCAATGTCTACCGCTTCTTCCCCTCGAAGAACGCGATCGTCGAGGCGATCTGCCAGCGCTGCCTCGGCGAAGTCGAGGAGAAGGCCTGGGCGGTGGCGCGCTCCAAGGCGCCGGCGGCAGCCCGCCTCGAGCGGCTGATCCTCGAGATCCTGGCCTACCACAAGGAAAACCTGCTCACCGAGCAGCGTGTGCACGACATCGTGCTGGTGGCGATCGAGCATAGCTGGGGCGCCATCCGCGCCCACAAGGAGGTCATGCGCACGGTCGTCGAGGTGATCCTGCGCGACGGCGTGGCGGCCGGCGAGTTCGAGGCCGTCGATCCGCGCCAGGTCTCCGAGCAGTTCATGCGCGCCACCGTCGGCTTCTGCCATCCGGTCCTGGTCGGCCAAGCCATGCAGGACGGCGAGGACCTCGAAGCCGCGGCGCGCGCCGCGGTGCGCTTCCTCGTCCGCGCCATCACCCCCCGGACCTGACGCCATGCCACACCCCGTGCTGGCCGCTTTGTGCCTAAAGTGTGACGATAAACGAAATTCGTCAGTCATCACAAGTCAGTGAAGGAGTGCCTCATGCCTCCCGCAATCTCGCGAACAAGCCCGCTCGTCGCCCTCGCCGTCGCGCTCGTCCTCGCCGGCTGCTCGGGTCAGGCGACCCCCACCGTGGCCAAGGTCGAGCGCCCGGTGCAGGTGCAGCGGGTCGCCTTCGCCAACGAGACGCGGAGCCGCGACTTCGTCGGCGTGGTGCGGGCCCGCTTCGAGACCGACCTCGGCTTCCGGGTCGCCGGCAAGATGGTGGAGCGCATCGTCAATGTCGGCGACCGGGTGCGATCCGGCGACGTGGTGGCGCGGCTCGACGCGCAGGACCTCAAGCTCCAGGTCGAGAGCGCCGAGGCCGAGCTTGCCGCCGCCACCTCGAGCCTCGCGCAAGCGTCCGCCGACGAGGAGCGCTACGCGACGCTGAAATCACGCGGCTACGCGGCGGTCGCCGACTTCGACCGCAAAAAGGCCGCGAAGGACGAGGCGGACGGCCGCCTGCAGCGCGCGAGACGCGCGCTCGACCTCGCGCGCAACCAATTCGCCTATGCGGAACTCAGGGCCGACGCCGACGGCGTCATCACCGCGACGCTCGCGGAGCCCGGCCAGGTCGTCGCCGTCGGCCAGGGCGTGGCGCGGCTCGCGCACCGCGGCGAAAAGGAGGCGGTGGTCGCACTGCCGGAGACCTGGCTCGCCCAGGCACGCAACGGCCGCGCCACCGTGCGCCTGTGGTCGGACCCGGACCGCACTTTCGCGGCACATCTACGCGAACTATCGCCCCAGGCCGACACCGCGACGCGCACCTACGCGGCGCGCTTCACTATTCGCGACGCGGACGACACCGTCGCGCTCGGCATGACCGCGACGGTCACGCTGGCGCAGCCGGCCGACGCGCCGATCGCAAAGCTGCCGCTCGCCGCGGTCGTCAACCGCGGCGCCGGCCCGGCCGTCTACGTGGTGGCCGAGAGTGGAGCGCTCGACCTGCGCCCGGTCGCGGTCGCCTCGTTCACCGAGGACGCCGCGCTCGTCACCGCCGGCGTCAACGACGGCGAGAAGGTCGTGACGCTCGGCGTGCAGAAACTCGAACCCGGGCTTCGGGTGCGCGCGGTCGAGCCGCGCTGAACGACGCCATTCAAAGGAGCGCGCGCCATGCAACGCTTCAACCTCTCCCAATGGGCGATCACGCACCGGGCGCTGGTGCTGTTCATGATCATTCTGCTCGGCGGCGCCGGCGCCTATTCCTATTTCAATCTCGGCCGCGCCGAGGACCCCTCGTTCACCATCAAGGTGATGATCGTCAACGTCGCCTGGCCGGGCGCGACCGCGTCGCAGATGCAGACGCAGGTGGCCGACAAGATCGAGAAGAAGCTGCAGGAACTGCCCTATCTCGACCGGGTCGAAAGCTATTCGCAGCCCGGCGTCTCCTTCATCCAGGTGCTGCTCACCGACAAGACGCCGCCCGCCAAGGTCAAGGACCTGTGGTACCAGGTGCGCAAGAAGGTCGGCGACATCCGTGGCGAGCTGCCGGCCGGCATCGTCGGACCGAACTTCAACGACGAGTACGGCGACGTCTATTCGGCGCTCTACATGCTCAGCGCCGACGGCCTCGGCCTCGCCGATCTGAAGACGCGCGCCGAGGACATCCGCCAGCGCCTGCTGCGCGTGCCCGACGTCAACAAGGTCGACATCGTCGGCGAACGGCCGCAAAGAATTTTCATCGAGTTCAGCCATGCCAAGCTGGCGACGCTGGGCATCACGCCGCAGCAGATTTTCGACAGCGTGGCGCGGCAGAACGCGATCGTGTCGGGCGGCTCGGTCGACACCACGGCCGACCGGATCAATCTGCGGGTGACCGGCGCGTTCTCCGGCGTTGCCGCCATCGCGGCGGTGCCGGTCGAAGCCGGCGGGCGCACGTTCCGGCTCGGCGACATCGCCAACGTCAAGCGCAGCTACCAGGATCCCGCGACCTTCATCGTGCGCGAGGACGGCAAGCCCGCGCTCGGCCTCGGCGTGTCGATGCAGGACGGCGCCAACATCGTCGCGCTCGGCCGCAACCTCAAGCAGGCAATGGCCGCCGTCACCGCCGAGCTGCCGGTCGGCATCGAGGTCACGCAGATCGCCGACCAGCCGCGCATCGTCGAGGGCTCGGTGTCGGAATTCGTCGAGACCTTCGTCGAAGCGCTCGGCATCGTGCTGCTGGTGAGCTTCCTTTCGCTCGGCTGGCGCACCGGCATCGTGGTCGCGCTCTCGGTGCCGCTGGTGCTCGCCATCGTGATGATGGTGATGTACGCCGCCGGCCTCGATCTCCACCGCATCACGCTCGGCGCGCTGATCATCGCGCTCGGGCTCCTGGTCGACGACGCGATCATCGCCATCGAGATGATGGTGGTGAAGATGGAGCAGGGATTCGATCGGGCGCGGGCGGCGACCTATGCGTGGACCTCGACCGCCTTCCCGATGCTCACCGGCACGCTGGTAACTGCCGCCGGGTTCCTGCCGGTGGGCTTCGCAAAGTCGAGCTCGGGCGAATATGCAGGCGGCATTTTCTGGGTGGTGACGCTCGCGCTCGTCGCCTCATGGTTCGTGGCCGTGGTGTTCACGCCTTATCTCGGGCTCAAGCTGCTGCCGAATCTAACCAAACACGGCGCGCGCGAAAATCCCGACGCCATCTACGACACGCGCATCTATCGGGCGCTGCGCCGCGTCATTGCCGGCGCGCTCAAGCGCCGCGGCACGGTGGTGGCCGTCACCGTGTTGATGTTCGTCGCCTCGGTGGCCGGCTTCCGCTTCGTCCAGCAGCAGTTCTTCCCGACCTCGACGCGCACCGAGCTGTTCTTCGAGATGCGGCTGCCGGAGGGGACCGCGATCGGCGTCACCGACGCGACGGCGAAGCAGGCGGAGCGCCTCGTCGCCGGCGATCCCGACGTCCTCACCTACACGACCTATGTGGGCCAGGGCTCGCCGCGCTTCTGGCTCGGCCTCAACCCGGTGCTGCCGAACGCGAACTTCGCCCAGATCGTCATCGTCACCAAGGACACCGAGGGGCGCGAGCGCGTCAAGGCGCGGCTCGACCGCGCCATCGCCGACGGCGCGCTGCCGCGGGCGCGCGTGCGCGTCGACCGGTTCGTGTTCGGGCCGCCGGTCGGCTTCCCGGTGCAGTTCCGCGTCGTCGGTCCCGATCCGATGAAGGTGCGGGCGATCGCCGAGGACGTGCGCGCGGTGATGGCGCAGAACGCGAAAGTGGTCGATCCGCATCTCAACTGGACCGAACAGGAGAAGTCGATCCGGCTCGAGGTCGACCAGGACCGCGCCCGCGCGCTCGGCCTCACCCCGCAGGACGTGGCGCAGACCCTGCAGACGCTGCTGTCCGGCTTCACCGTCACGCAGTATCGCGAGGGCATCGAGCACATCGACGTGGTGGCGCGCGCCGTTGCGGCCGAGCGGCTCGCGCTCGACCGCCTGCCGGAGCTGACCATAGCCACGCGCAACGGCGTCGCCGTGCCGCTGTCGCAGATCGCGCGGCTCACTTACGAATACGAGGAGCCGATCCTGTGGCGGCGCAACCGCGACATCGTGCTGACCGTGCGCGGCGACGTCGTCGACAACGTGCAGGCGCCGGACGTGACCAACGAGGTGCTGCCCAAGCTGCAGGGCATCAAGGACGCCCTGCCCTACGGCTATCGCATCGAGACCGGCGGATCGATCGAGGAGAGCGTCAAGGCGAACGCCTCGCTCATCGCCGTGTTCCCGGTGATGGCAGTCGTCATGCTGGGGCTGCTGATGGTGCAGCTGCAGAGCTTTTCGCGGCTGGCGCTGGTGTTCGTCACGGCGCCGCTCGGGCTGATCGGCGCGACCGGCGCCCTCCTCATCTCCGGCCGGCCGTTCGGTTTTGTCGCGCTGCTCGGCCTGATCGCGCTCGCCGGCATGATCATGCGCAACACGGTGATTCTGGTCGACCAGATCGACCGCGACATCGAGGCGGGGCACGCGCGCCACCGCGCGATCATCGACGCAACGGTGCGGCGCGCGCGGCCCGTCGCACTCACCGCCTTCGCGGCGATCCTCGGCATGATCCCGCTCGCCGGCAGCGTATTCTGGGGCCCGATGGCGATCACCATCATGGGCGGGCTGCTCGTCGCGACCGTGCTGACCCTGCTGGTGGTGCCGGCGCTCTACGCCCTGTGGTTCCGGGTGCGCGCCGACGAGCCGGCGCGCGACGCGGACGCATTCGATATCGACGCCGAACCGGCGCGGCCGTTCGACCCCGCCCGCGTGCCCGTGCGCATCGCGGCGGAGTAAACCGCGCTCCCTCGGCTCCCTCTCCCCGCTTGCGGGGAGAGGGTCGGGGTGAGGACTCTCAACAAACTCGGTGTGCCGAGAGCCCCCCTCACCCGGATCGCTTCGCGATCCGACCTCTCCCCGCACGCGGGGAGAGGTGCGCGTGAGAGGCCGGCGCGCGACGCTGACCAGTTGGATTTGCTGTCAGTGGGGCTTCGCTTTGCCAGCAGCCGCCTCGTGCGGCGGCACGTCGATGTGCTCGGCCTGTTCGGCCAGCATGCTCCACGCCTGCGCCATCATCAGAAACAGCGACTTCTGCCGCGGCGCCTTCGCCTCTTCGGCGAGGCGCAGGCAGTCCATGGCGTCGTTTCGAATCTCGACCGGGCTACGCATGTGACACTCCGCTATTCCACAATGCCCATCCGCAACCGCAAGCATCCCCGAAAAGTGTGGCGCCAATCGGCCGGAACCGCGGCGCTCCGCGTCACGTCGCCACCGGATGCTGCCGCGCCGCCAGCGCCACCATGATGAGCGCAACGCCGGCGAACACCAGGTCGATGCCGACGAGCAGCCCGATCGCCCATGCCGCCGTTCCCGGCAAGCCGAGCAGGATGATGGCGGCGAGAACGAGATCGATGATCCCGCTCATCAGGATCCAGCCCCAGCGGCCGTGCAGCTGGTGGCGATGCTCGAGCGCGAGCACGATCGAGAGGATGCCGTCGACCAGGAAGAACGCGATCAGCACGAGCGTGAGCGACACCTCGCCCTGGACCGGCCACCGCAGCAGCACGGCGCCGGCGACGATGGCGACGACGGCGGACAGCAGCGACCACCAGAAGCCCGGCGCGTGCCGCGCCCAGAAAGTCGATATGAGGCCCAGCACGCCGCTGATCAGCAGCAGCCAGCCGATCAGGATGGTGACGGCGAGCGCGGCGACCTGCGGCACGATGATCGCGAGCACTCCCAGCACGAGAAGAACAATGCCTTCAGCCAGAAACAGACCCCAATGCTTGTGCAGGGCGCGCGACAACGCGCCGGCGACGTCCTGCGGGTGCAACGGCGGTGTGGACGACATGGCGACCCTCCCGGTTCCGGTGTCCGGGTAACGCCGGCCTGTGGCCGGTCGTTCCGTCGCCGGCTGGAATGGATGGGCACCGCGCCTGGGCCGATCTGGCCGCAACCGTCGTCCCAGCGCCATACCGCACTGCATTATTCCCGTGCCGGCGATGCGCCAAGCGGCCAAAATCGAGCTGCTTGTGTCGATTATGTGGCTGAATTGCTGCAATAATCTGCCCGGGGGAACCCGGCACCCGCCGAATCCCGAATTTGTTCTTGTGAACCGGCCGGCGCTTCGGTATGTCGCAATGCACAAAAGACGGAAGGTGGAGATCAGGCATGTGGAAGGGACTATTCGCGGGCGCCCTCGCGCTCGCCACGGCGGGCACGTCGCTGGCGCCGGGGACCGAGTTCGAGCGCAACGCGGCGACCCGCGCGCGGGCCCATCATTCGGGCGTCGTGCTGTCGGTCGGGCGCATCGCGCACGTCAAATCCATGCTGAAGCTGACGCCCGAGCAGGAACGGCACTGGGCCCCGTTCGAGGCGGCGTTGCGCGATTATCTGCGGCGGCACGGCGCCACCGAGGTCGAGCCGACCCAGCTGCATCGGCTCGGCTCCGCGGCCATGCCGCTCCTCATGAGCCTCGACGAAGGCCAGAAGGCGCAGGCGCTGCGGGTCGCCCGCTCCATGGGCCTCGGCAAGATCGTCGCGATGTTCTGATACCAGGAATCAGAGATCAGAGATCAGGGATCAGTAATCAGAAGAGGCGCGGAAACGCATTCTGTCTGATCACTGATTACTGATCACTGATCACTGGAAGTGCCGCCGGAACCAGTCGAGCGTCTCCTGCGGCGCCTCTTCGGGCACGTAGTGGCCGCACGCGATCGGGCCGCCGGTCACGTCGGTTGCGTAGTCGCGCCAGATCTTGAGCACGTCGTCGTAGACCGTGCCGGTGTGGCTCTTGGCGCCCCACACGACGAGCAGCGGGCAGCGCACCTTGCGGCCGGCGCGCCAGTCGGCGTCGTCCATCTCGAAGTCGCAGGTCGCGCAGGCGCGGTAGTCCTCGCACGAGCCGCGGATCGTCTTCCAGTTAAAGCAGCGCACGTATTCGGCGAACGCGCGCGCATCCATGAAGCCGAGCCCGACGCCCGGCTTCGACAGCTTCTTTTCCATGTACCAGGCCGCCGGGACCGACGCCATCATGCGTTCGGGAAAGTCGTAGGGCTGCGCCATGAACAGCCAGTGCCAGGATTTCATCGCCCACTGCTTCGACGCATGCGTCCAGATGTGATGGCTGGGCAGGATGTCGACGCAGGCGGCCTTGAGCACGCGATCCGGATGATCGAGGCACATGCGGTGCGCCGTGCGCGCGCCGCGGTCGTGGCCGGCGACGAAGAACTTCTCATAACCGAGCTTGCCCATGACCTCGACCTGGTCGAGCGCCATGGCGCGGAATGAATAATTGACGTGGTTCTCGCCGCCGTCCTCGGGGCCGACGCTGTCGCCGTAGCCGCGCAGGTCCGCCGCGACCACGTGGAAGCGCTCGGCCAGTTGCCCGGCCATCCGGTGCCACGACACGTGCGAGAGCGGGTTGCCGTGCAGGAGCAGGAGCGGAGGCCCGCTGCCCCCGTGGCGCAGCCGGATGCGCGCGCCGCTGGTGTCGATGTCGACGAGCTTGAAATTCTCGAACATGGCTGCCCCGCTTCATTCCGGACGGCGAACGCATGCAGCCGCGCGGCGCCCCATTCGTCAAGCCGGATGGGCGGCCGCGCGGAAACCCGCTATAGTGGGCGCGCCGCCCGGGGAGGACGTTGCATGCCCAAGTCGCACGAAATCGGCGAGGAAATCGAGCACGTCGGCCATAAGAACCGGGGCATCGCGCTCCTGGTGTCGGTGCTGGCCCTGTTCCTGGCATTTGCGGCGACCGCCGCCAACAGCACGCGAACGGAAGCCATCACCGAAAACCTCAACAGCGCGAATTTTTGGGTGTTCTTCCAGTCGAACCGCATCCAGCGCACGCTGGTGCAGACCACAGCCGAGGGCGTCGAGGCGCGCCCGCCCGTCGCGGCGGATCCGGCGACCCAATCTGCGCGCACCGGGCGCGTGGCGGACTGGAAGAAGGAGCTGGCGCGCTTCGAGTCCAATCCTCAAGGCGAGCAGACGAAACTGGGTCGCGAGGAATTGATGGCGAGGGCGCGCGCCGCCGAGCACAAGCGCGACGTCGCCATGGAGAAATACCACCATTACGAGGTCTCGGCGGCGGCGTTCGAAGTCGGGATCGTGCTCGCGTCCGCCACCGTCGTCACCGGCGTCGCGGCGTTGGCGTGGATCGCCGGCCTGCTCGGCGTCGTCGGCCTCGGGTTCCTCTGGCTCGGCGCCTTTGCCCCGCACCTCGTTCATTTGTTTTAGAACGCTGTCCTCTGTCATGGCCGGGCTTGGCCGCCCCCGGGCACTTCGTCCCGGGGGTGACCCGGCCGTCCACGTCTTTGTTTGGACATGGTGTTCAAGTCGTGGGTGCGCGGGTCAAACCCCGCGCAAGACGCCGAGGAATCAGCGGCCGCTTGTCCGCAGCGCGCGCCAGATTTTTTCGGCGGTGACCGGCATGTCGAGCCGGGCGGCGGCGGCCGGCGGCAGCGCGTCGGCGATCGCGTTGACGACCGCCGGAGGCGCCGCAGTCGTGCCCGCCTCGCCGGTGCCTTTGACGCCGAGCGGATTGGTGCGGCACGGCACTTCGTGATGCGCAACGCTCATCGAGGGCACGCCGTCGGCGCGCGGCATGGCGTAATCCATGAACGAGCCGGACAGCAGCTGCCCGCTTGAATCGTAGACCGTGCCTTCCAGCAGCGCCTGCCCGATGCCCTGCGCCACCCCGCCGTGGATCTGCCCCTCGGCGATGACCGGATCGAGAACGCGCCCGCAATCGTCGACCGCCGTGTAGCGCACGAGGGTAACCGCGCCGGTCTCGCCGTCGATCTCGACCTCCGCCACGTGGCAGCCGTTGGGGAACGACGGCGGCGCTCTCACCTGCCCGCGCGTGTCGAGGTCGTCGGCGATCACGCCTTGGCGCTTGAGCTCGACGGCGCGCTCCGCCGCCTCGAACAGCGAGACGCTCCGGCCCGAATTCGGCACGCGGAATTCGCCGCCGCGGTAGCCGACCTCGGCCTCGCCCGCCTGCAGCAGCAGCGCGGCGACGCGCCGGCCCTTGGCGAGCATCGCGTCGACGGTGCAGGCGATCGCGCCGCCGATCATCATGGCGGAGCGCGACGCGACGGCGCCGAACCCGGGCACGTCGCGCGCGGAATCGCCGTGCAGCACCGTGACGGCGTCCTCGGCGATGCCGAGCCGCTCGGCGGCGACGCGGCGGAACACGGTGAGGTGCCCCTGCCCCTGCGCCGACGCGCCGATCCCGACGTGGATGCGCCCGCCGCCCGGGAACGCGATCGAGGCCGCTTCCTCCGGAAACGCCCCGGCGATCTCGAGATAGCAGCCGATGCCGAGGCCGCGCAGCTTGCCGGCCTTCTTCGACTGCCGCCGCCGCGCCGCAAAGCCCGCATGGTCCGCCCGGGCGAGAGCCTGATCGTAGATCGCCGGAAAGTCGCCGCTGTCATAGGTGTTGCCGAACGCCGTCACGTACGGCATGCGCTTTGCCGCGATGAGGTTGCGCCGCCGCAGCGTGGCCGCATCGATGCCGCTGACGCGCACGGCCTCGTCGATCAGCCGCTCGAGTAGATAGTTCGCTTCCGGTCGACCGGCGCCGCGGTAGGGCCCGATCGGCACCGTGTTGGTGAAGACGCAGCGCGAGCGCACGCCGGCGCGCGGAATGTCGTACACCGTGGGCAGGCAGCCGGAAATGTGCAGGGTGGCGCAGAAATGCGCCACCAAGGTCATGTAGGCGCCGACGTTGGCGAGGCCGTCGACCCGCAGCGCCAGGAATTTGCCGCGCGCATCGAGAGCGAGCTCGGCGGTCCACAGCGAATCCCGGCCCTGATTGTCGCTCAGGAACGCTTCCGCGCGGGTCGAGGCCCAGTGCACCGGCCGCCCGATCAGCCGCGCGGCATGCAGCAGCGCCGGATATTCCGGGTAGGTCGAGGCCTTCATGCCGAAGCCGCCGCCCACGTCCTCGGTGGTGACGCGCAGCTCTTCCGGCTTGATCCGCATACACTGGGCGAGCTGGTTGCGGATCGAGACAACGCCCTGGGTGCCGGCGCGCAGGTTGAGCACGCCGCTCGCGCCGTCGACCGCGGCGGTCGCGACGCGCGGCTCGAGCGAGCAGGCGACGAGCCGCTGATTGACGAGCCTCACGCGCGCGACGTACGCCGCGCCCGCGAAGACGCGCTCGAGCTCCGCCGCTTTGCTGCCGTCCTCATCGGCGGGCGCCGACCAGTCGAACGCGACATTGCCCGGTGCCTGCAGCCATAGCTGCGGCGCCCCAGCCTCGACGGCCGCCGCGGCGTCGGTTACCGCCGGGAGCGCCGCGTAATCGACGGCGACGCGCTCGGCCGCGTCCTGCGCCTGCGCGAGTGTTTCGGCGACGACGAGCGCGACCGGCTCGCCGACATGCCGCACGCGCTCGCCCGCCAACGCCGGCCGCGGCACGCCGATCACCATCTTGCCGCCGCGCCCGGGCATCGGCACCGGCTGCGAGACGGTGCCGTAGTCCGCCGGCGCGAGGTCGGCGGCGGTGATCACCGCGAGCACGCCGGGCATGGTCCTGGCCGCCGCCGTGTCGACGCCGCGGATGTCCGCGTGCGCGTGCGGCGAGCGCACGAACGCGGCCGCCGCCGCGCGCTCGGGCTTGACGTCGTCGCCGAAGCGCCCGCGTCCCCGCACCAGCGCGTCATCCTCGATGCGGCCGGGCCACGCGGCGTGACTTCCCACCTGTTTGTTCAATCCGCCTCTCCCGTCAAAGCCCGGTGGCCATGCGCGCCATCACCACGATGATCGCGACCTGCATCACGCCCTGCACGCCGACCACCCGCACGTAGGCCTGCATCCAGCGGCCGATCTTCTCGCCGTCCGGCCGCGGCTTCTGCAGCTCGAAATAGATGCGCAGGTTGGTCGGCAAGAGATAGCCGAGGCCCTGGACGGTGAGCACCGTCACGATCGCGAGCGCGGCGATGACCCAGTAGAACTCCGGGTAGCCGACGGCGAGAAAGCCCATGCGCTCGGCGAGGAACCAGCCGGCCGTCGAGGTGATGATGGCCAGGGTCGGCATCAGCACCAGCGTGCGCGGAACGATCGCCGAGATCACCGCGCGGCGCGCGTCGAGCGTCAGCCGGCGCAGGACCGGCCCGATGACGAAGCCCATGAACAGGTCGATTCCGGTCCACAATGCGCCGGCGAGCACGTGGATGAAATCGAGCAGCCAATCGCTGCCCCACAGGATCGCCGCCGCCATTGCCACCAGCGCCAGCCCGGCCGCGACCAGGTAAAGCGGACGCAGCGGCGAGGCGGCAAAACCCTGCAGCGCAACGGCGGCTCGATCGGTCACGAGGCGGTCCTGAGTTTGCGGGAAAGCGCGGGATTGCGGAGGCCTAATCTACACCAAGTCGGCAGCGGGGAAACGCCCCGCCATGCGCGCCTTCGTGCCAATACACGGTCCCTCATGGTGAGGAGCGCGGCGCAGCCGCGCGTCTCGAACCATGGACGCCGTCGCGTACGCTTCCATCCTTCGAGACGGCCCGCTACGCAAGTCGGCTGTAGCCGACTTGCGCATCATAATGCCGATCTCGGGTGAACCCGAGATCGGTGCGGGCCTCCTCAGGATGAGGGCGGAGAATGTTGATGGCCGCGCAAAAACCCTATACTGCCGGCGACGATCATCATCGAAGCGCGGAGGGGGACGTCATGAGCGTGGCGCAGCAGAATCTCGAATCCAGACGCGGACTGACGGAGCTGGAGCGGCCCGACGCCGCCGCCGGCAAGGCGCTGGCCGCCTCCGTCGTCGGCTACGCCATGGACGGTTTCGATTTCCTGATCCTCGCCTTCATGCTCACCGCGATCCGCACCGATCTCGGCCTGAGCCCCGCGGTCGGCGGATCGCTCGCCACCTGGACCCTGGTCGGCGCGGTCGCCGGCGGCATCCTGTTCGGCGTGCTCAGCGACTATTACGGCCGCGTGCGCGTGCTCACCTGGACCATCCTCATCTTCGCGGTGTTCACCGGCCTGTGCGCGCTGGCGCAGGGCTATTGGGATCTCGTGGCCTACCGGGCGATCGCCGGGCTCGGGCTCGGCGGCGAGTTCGGCATCGGCATGGCGCTGGTGGCCGAGGCCTGGCCGGCGCGGCTGCGCGCGCGCGCATGCTCCTACGTGGGCATCGGCTGGCAGGTCGGCGCCCTGCTGGCGGCCTTCGTCACCGCATGGCTGCTGCCGCATATCGGCTGGCGCGGCATGTTCCTCGTCGGCCTCTTCCCCGGCGTGATCGCTTTCCTGGTCCGCTGGTACGTGGGCGAGCCGCGCATCTTCGTCGAGCGCGCCACCCGCAGCGGGCTTCCGCTCAAGCTGCTGGTCAAGGACGCCGCCACCACGAAAATCAGCCTCGGCATGCTGATCCTCTGCTCGGTGCAGAATTTCGGCTACTACGGCCTGATGATCTGGCTGCCGAGCTATCTCGCGAGCCGGTTCGGCTACAGCCCGCTGCAATCGCTGCTGTGGATCACCGTGACGGTGACCGCGATGGCGGCCGGCATTTTCGCGTTCGGCTATTTCGCCGACCTGGTGGGCCGGCGCCCGGCGCTGTTCACCTTCCAGGCGGGCGCGGCCGTGATGGTGTTCGTGTTCTCGCAGCTCACCGACCCGACCGCGCTGCTCGTCGGCGGCGCCGTCATGGGCGTGTTCGTCAACGGCATGCTCGGCGGCTACGGCGCCCTGCTCTCCGAGCTCTACCCGACCCAGGCGCGCGGCACCGCCGAGAACGTGCTGTTCAACCTCGGCCGCGGGGTCGGCGGCTTCGGGCCGCTGGTGGTCGGCGCGCTGGTCGCGAGCTACTCGTTCCAGGCGGCGATCGCCCTGCTCGCGAGCATCTACGTCATCGACATCATCGCCACCGCGCTGCTGATCCCCGAGCGCAAAGGCGTGCCGCTCGAATAGCGCTCGCTCAATCGCACGCAAACTCCTTCAAACCGCGGCGGCGACGGTAAGGCGGCGTCAACCATTCGTTAACGCCGTGGCCGAGGGTTAGCGGCAATTCACCAAATATTCGCCCACAGCCACTAATGGTCCGAAGCCCCGCCCGCGATCCCCAGTAGGGACTTTCCGATGCCGCTCGACATCAAGACCCTGTTTCTCCTCACGGTCGATGTCGAAGCCATGCTCGGGCTCCTGCTGCTGTTCGCCTGGGTGCAGAACACCGGGGTGCGGGCGCTCGCCTGGTGGGGGAGCGCGCACCTGTTGCGCACCCTGTCGATCGCGCTCTACGGCCTGTACGGCTCCGTGCCCGAGCTGATCTCGCTCGACCTCGCCAACGCGTTCCTGTTCATGTCCTACGCGCTCGCCTGGAGCGGGGCGCGCGTGTTCGACGGCCGCCGGCCGCAGCCCGGCTGGCTGATCACCGGCGCCACCGTCTGGGTGCTGGCGTGCCAGGTTCCCCAGTTTGCCGAAATGCCGGACGTCCGCGCCCTGCTGGGCGGCGGCATCGTCGCCGCGTTCCTGTGGCTCACCGCTTTCGAGTTCTGGCGCGGGCGCGCCGAGCGCCTGTTGTCGCGCTGGCCGGCGATCCTGATCCTGTTCGCGCACGGTGCGATCTTCCTGCTGCGCAGCCCGATCAGCCTGCTGCTGGCCGCGCCGGACGAGCCCGCTTTCGCCAGCGCCTGGATCACCGTGATCAGCACCGAGGAGCTGCTGGCGACCATCTCGATCGCCTTCATCCTGCTCGCCATGGCGAAGGAGCGCGCCGAGCTTCATCACAAGACCGCCGCCATGGTCGATGCGCTCACCGGGCTGGCCAACCGTCGCGCCTTCCTCGACGCCGCCGCGCAGCTGACCCAGTCGCAGACCGCGCGCGACGTGCCGGTCGCCGTCTTCATGATCGATCTCGACCGGTTCAAGTCGGTCAACGACCGGTTCGGCCATTTGGTCGGCGACGACGTGCTGCGCATCTTCGCCGAGAGCGCGCGGGCGCACTTGCGCGCGTCGGATCTGGTCGGGCGGCTGGGCGGCGAAGAGTTCGCCGTCCTGCTGGCGGACGCCTGCCGCGACAACGCGTTTGCGATCGCCGAGCGCATCCGCTCGACCTTTGCGGCGAGCGCGGCGCTGGTGGGCGGCAACGCGGTCAATGCCACCGCCTCGATCGGCGTGTCGATCATCCAGGATCCGCAGCAGGACGTCCTGGCGCTGCTCGCCCAGGCCGACCAGGCGCTCTATCGCGCCAAAGCGCGCGGCCGCAACCGCGTCGTCGTGATCGGCCTCGATCTGTTGCTGGAAGGCGGCGCCGCCGGGGCCGCGGCCTCGACTGCCGAGCCGGCGAGCAAAGCCGCGTAGCAGTGATCAGTGATCAGACGAGAATCACTCTCGTCTGCGTCTCTGTCTGATTACTGATTACTGATCACTGATCACTGATCACTGATTACTGGCGCGGGCTGATCATGCGCGCGCCGCCCAGGATGCCGAGGCCGACCAATCCGGGAAACACGGCGAGCCAGGTGCCGGCCGCCGCCAGCGCGGCGGTGGCCGCCCAGGTGATCGACGAGAACGCTTCGGCGAAGGTGGCCATGCGCGAGGAGGTCTGCCGGCGGCGGAAATGGCTGCGCTTGGCCTGGGCGCGGAACCATAGCTGGATCGCCATGGCGCCGCCGGCGGCGGCCGCGATGCCGGCGGCGGCGACCACGGCGTGCAGCGGCGAGACGAGCGCCAGCGCGGCCAGGAACGGCGCGAACACGATCGCCATGCCGCCCATCACCGCCTCGACCTTGGCGCGCACGACGTGATCGGCCGGGACCGGCGCCGTCGCCACGAGGTCGGGCGCGTCCTCGCCCGAGATGGCGAGCCAAGCGAGCCCGCCGGCCAGCTGCCCGGCGGCCATGACCAGCACCGGCACCACCAGCACGAAGCCGCCGCTGCCGTCCGCGAAGGTGCGCCACAGCATCAGGGCGGGCGGCAGCAGATAGAGGAGCTGCATCAACGTCTGCGACGCGAGCCATGGATCGCGCAGCAGCAAGGTCCATTCCTTGTGCCGCAACGCGCGGCGGGGCGACGTCGGGGAAAAGCCGGCCGGGCGGCGGTGCCGCGTCGCCGTCGGCGAAGCGCCGGCCGCCGCGATGGCGTTGTCGCCGAAGCGCGGCGCGAACATCACGATCGCGGCGCCGAGCAGGAGCGCGCTCGCGGCGAGCACGGCGGCGAGCGCCGCGGCGTCGCCGAGCATGGCACGGGCGGGCCACCACAGGATGTTGCCGGCGTCCGGCGCCAGCGCCGCCAGCGCCTCGGACTGAAGAACCGCCAAGCGCGACAACGTCCCGTAGGACAGGATGGCGGCCGCCTGCACGCCGATGACGAACGCGGCGCCGATGACCGCGGCGACGACCTGGGCGACGAGCCGCGTGCGCTGCGGGCCGATCGTGCGGAACAGCGCGTCGGTCAGCGCGACCGCCAGGGCCGCCGCCGCCGCGCCCATGGCGGCGACGACCGCATAGGCGGCGAGCCAGCGCCCTCCGTCCTGCCACACGAGAACGTTGATGAACGGCGCCGCCAGCAGCATCGCCATGGCGGCGACCGAGAGCGCGATGATCCCCATGCGCACGGCAAAGACCCGGTGCGCGATCGCCGGCGAGGAGAGGATGAGGTCGAGATCGGCGCGCGCGTAGAAGGCGCGAGTGACCGACTCCATTGCCTGCGAGAGCATCAGCGACCAGGACAGCAGCACGCCGCCGGTGATGGCGATCAGCGCTGTCTTGTCGGGCGCGTCGCCCGGCATGAACCGCCCCAGCATCGAGAAGGCGACGGCATGCATCAACGCGGCGAGCGCGAGCAGCGCCAGCACGATCGTGCGCGCGCGCCGGCGGCGTCCCGCCGTGATCATCGCCAGCCAGTCGCGCCAGGCGAGGCGGAACTCGTGCTGCGCGAACCACACCGCCGTGCCGGGCGCGGTCACGCGGCGGCCTGCTCGGCGACGAGGGCGAGGAACGTGTCTTCGAGGCTGGTGTCGCCCTGCCCGGCCTGCCGGCGCAGATCGTCGTGCGTGCCCTGGGCGATGAGGCGCCCGGCCGCGATGACGCCGATGCGATCGGCCATGCGTTCGGCGACCTCCAGGATGTGCGTGGTCATCAGCACGGCGCCGCCCGCGCGCACGCGCTCGCGCAGCACGCGCTTGACCTGCCGCGCGGCGCCGGCGTCGAGCCCGGTGAGCGGCTCGTCGAGGATGATGAGCTTCGGGTCGTGCACCAGCGCGCCCGCCAGCGCCACTTTCTGCCGCATGCCCTTGGAGAGGCCTTCGCAGCGCTGGTGTGCGTGCTCGGCAAGCTCGAGCCAGTCGATCAGATTTTTCGCGCGCGCCTCGGCGGTGCCGGCGTCGATGCTCCACAGGCCGGCGACGAACTCGAGATATTCGAACGGCGTGAGCTTGTCGTAGATCATCGGCTCGTCGGAGATCCACGCGACGACCCGCTTGGCCTCGACCGGATCGGCGAGCGCGTCGATCCCGAAGATTTCGATCGCGCCGGCATCGGGCCGCAGCAGCCCGGCCACCATGCGCAGGATCGTGGTCTTGCCGGCGCCGTTCGGGCCGAGCAGCGCGTAGAACTCGCCGGCCCGCACGGCGAGGTCGAAACCGTTCACGGCGGGCCGGTCGAAACGCTTGTGCAGCCCGTTGATCGCGAGCGCGAACGGGGATTCGGGTCGGCGCATGAAAATCGGCGGCTTCGGTCCGCTCCCCTCGCGATGCTCGCGTTTCCACTACCGCACAGAGGTTTCAGGGTCATGAATCGTGGCGCGGAAATTCGCGCTGTCGCGATAACGGATCGCGGCGGGATTGCCTCCGCCGGACGGCGAGGCCGAACCGAGCTGCGCATGCCGCCGATGCGCGAGCCGCCGACCGCTGTCGCGCACGCTCGTCCGCCTCATGTATAGTGGCGCCCTGCGACCGCGATATAACAACGGGGGTGGCCATTGATGCTGCGCCCACCACGGGAGACCGCCCATGAAGAAATGGCTCATCGGACTGCTGGTCCTGCTGAGCCCGCCGGCATTCGCCCAGCAGGCGGTGCCGGACATCCACTTCGAGTCCGTGCCCGATTTCCTGAAGCTTCCGCCCGACCTCCATCTCGGCGAGGCCACCGGCGTGGCGGTCAATTCGCACGGTCACATTTTCGTGTTCTCGCGCGGCAACACCAGCGGGCCCGCCTACGGCGCGAGCGCCGCGCAATTGCTCGAGTTCGCTCCCGACGGACAGTTCATCCGCGAGATCGGTCACAATCTCTATGCCTGGGCGTTCGGCCACGCGGTGCGCATCGACAAGGACGACAACATCTGGGCCGTCGACAAAGGCTCGGACATGATCGTCAAGTTCAACCCGGACGGCCGCGTCGTGATGGTGTTCGGGCGCAAGCAGGAGGCCTCCGATGAAGCCGCGCCGCACAAGCGCGGCGGATCGCCGCCGGTGCACGAGGACGGGCGCTTCCGCCAGCCGACCGACGTCGCCTGGGACCCGGCCGGCAACATCTTCATCGGCGACGGCTACGTGAACTCGCGCGTGGGCAAGGCCGACCGCGAAGGCAACTGGATCAGGTCGTGGGGCGAGCGCGGCAACAAGCCGGGCGAGTTCAATATCCCGCACAGCATCGCGGCGGACGCGCAGGGCCACGTCTATGTCGCCGACCGCGGCAACCGCCGCATCCAGGTGTTCGACGGCGACGGAAAGTTCCTGCGCGCCATGACGATCGATGCGCCGGTCGATCCGGACGCACGCCCGGCGATCGGCAACAGGCCCGATCTCTCCGGCTACATGGCCAACCTGACGATGACGCCCGGCGCGCCCTGGACTGTGTGCATCACGCCGCCGCCCCATCAGGTGCTGTTCACCTCCGATGCGTTCCCCGGGCGGATCTACAAGATGTCGCTCGACGGAAAAATCCTCGGCATGTTCGGCAAGGCCGGCAAGCAACTCAAGCAGTTCGGCTGGGTGCACGCGATCGCGTGCCCGTCCGAGCACGAGATCTACGTCGCCGAACTCCTGAACTGGCGGGTGCAGAAGCTGCTGCTGCAGCCCGAGCAGCGCAAGGCCTCGGCAACCGGCAAGTAATCCAGCCAAATCTCCATCGTCGTCGCCCGCGCGACCCGGCGCACATCCGCGTCGTGCGCGTTCGCAGGTCCGGCGCGCCATGCACCGGGGGCTGGTCACCTCGGCGGAAAATTCGTATCGAACCGCCCCCGACGACCCCTACGTTCCCGCCCGAACCCGCATCAGCGGTGCAGAAACTCAAGATGGCCCAGGCGACCGATCTCAGCCCTGCGCGTATCCGTTCCGGCGATGCCAGAATCATCGGCCTGATCAGCGCGGCGCATTTCGTCAGCCACTACTACATCCTGCTGCTGCCGCCGCTGTTCGCCTTCATCCGCGCCGATTACGGCGTGAGCTACACCGAGCTCGGCCTCGCCATCACGGTGTTCAACGTCGTGTCGGCCACGTTCCAGACACCGACCGGATTCCTGATCGACTGGATCGGCCCGCGCGCGCTTCTCATCGCCGGCCTCACGCTCGGTGCTGCCGCCGTCGCGGCGATGGGGCTGGTGCCGTCGTTCTGGGTGCTGGTGGTCATGATGGCGCTGGCCGGCCTCGCCAACACCGTCTACCACCCGGCCGACTACGCGATCCTCTCCCACCTCGTCTCGTCCGAGCAGATGGGCCACGCGTTCTCGGTGCACACCTTCTCGGGCATGCTCGGCACTGCGCTCGCGCCGGCGAGCCTGTTGTTCCTGCAGAGCCTGGTGGGCTGGCGCGGCGCGCTCGTCGCCTCGGCGACGATCGGCTTCGCGGTCGCGGCGGCGCTGGCCGTTCAGAGCGAACGGCTGTTCGACCGGGTGCAGCCAAAGACCCGGGAGCGCGCGGCCGTGTCGGGAGATACGCCGGGCGTCGGATGGCGCCTGCTGCTGTCATTGCCGATCCTGCAAAACCTGCTGTTCTTCGTGCTGCTGGCGGTCACCAGCGGCGGCATATCCAACTATTCCGTGGTGGCGCTGGGCGCGCTCTACGGCACGCCGTTCGCGGTCGCCAACACCACGCTGTCGGCCTTCCTGCTGATGAGCGCGATCGGCGTGCTGGCCGGCGGGCTGCTGGTCGGCCGCGTCCGCCACGGCACCGTCGCCGCGCTCGGGCTCCTTGCCACGGCGCTCGCCGTTCTGCTGGTGGCGGCGATCGATCTCGGCACGGTCCTCCTGATCCTGACCATGGCGGCGGGCGGTCTCGCCAGCGGCATCATCATGCCGTCGCGCGACATGATCGTGCGCGACGTGACGCCGCCCGGCTCGTTCGGCAAGGTGTTCGGCTTCGTGACCATGGGGTTCAGCATCGGCGGCATCGTCGCGCCGCCGATCTACGGCGCGCTGATGGACCACGGCCACCCGCGCGCCGTGTTCGTCCTGGTCGGCGTCGCCGGCCTGCTGGCGATCGTCACCGTGCTGACGCGCGCGCGGTCGACCGACGCGATGTGATACTTTCTCATCCCTCCCCGAAGGGGAGGGATGCAGCGGATCACGCCGGCTTGTTGACGCGGTAGAGGTGGAATCGCCCGCCGTCGTAGATGAGCTTGAGCAGGTCGGGCGCCGGATTGACCGTGTCCTCGTCGGTGAACAGCAGATAGACGTAGTCGTAGTCGGTGCGCCAGTTCTGCCAGTAGTTCTTGCTTTCGCCCGGATGGTCGAGCGCCACCAGCAGCTGCTCCATCGACGGCGGATTACCGTCCTCGGTGTCGACGCGCTCGCTGTAGGCCGGCTGCACGTGCATGATCTGCTTGCCGCGCACGGCGAACGCCGTGGTGACCAGCGCCGAGCGCTCGATCATGGCAAGGCAGGCGGCGTGAACGAGACCGAGATCGCTCACGTCGTCGCCCGCGGTCTTGTCGCCATAGGCGACGAGCACCGCGGAGCCGCGCTTGACCCGCTTCACCGAGTCGCGGAACTCGAGCGTGGTGCGCGAGAGTTCCGCCCAGGCGACGTCGACCTCGATGACGCGCACCACGAGGAGGAACAGCAGCAGGGCGAGGAAGCCGCGGCGCACCAGCCGGTGGTGCATCTCCAGATGCGTGCAAGCGATCAGCATGAAGGCGAGCGCGATCGGCAACCGCTGGTCGGCCATGTAGGTGGCGAACATGATGCGCGGCATGGCGAAATACACCGCGGCGCCCACGCCGAGCAGGGTCCAGCCGACCGGATGCAGCCGCAGCAGCCGGTGCCGCGCCGCCCACACCGCGCCCGCCGCCGCGGCGGCGATCAGCAGGAAGGCGACGATGTCGGAATAGACCTCGATCACGTAGACGAGGCCGTCGATCTTGCCCTGCTGTTCCCAGTAGAACTCGCTGGCCAGTTCCCACGTCGGGCTCTTGACCAGCAGGACCGCGACGGGGAGGAACGGCAGCCCGGTGGCGAGGAAATCGACGAGCCGCCACCCGAGCGGCCGCTCGCGCATGGTCCACAGCCGGTGGATCTCGACCGCGAGCAGCCCGACGCCATAGAGCCCGACCGCGAACAGGTGACAGAAGAACAGCGCAAGCACGAACGCGGCGGAAACGAGAAGACGAACGGGCCACAGCTTCTCGCGCAGCAAGACCCACAGGGCGAGACCCCACAGCGCGAGCCCGATGCCGAACACGTAATTCATCACACCGACCAGGAAGACGTGATTGTAGAGCAGCGGCAGCGCGACGAGCGGCAGCACCGACCAGGAACCGAACAGCGCCCGGTTGAGCACCAGCGTCCCGGAGACGATGATCACGAAGGTCGCGATCGTGAACAGCTGCCCGGCGTGGTAGATGGTCATGAACCGGTCGAGCACCGGCACCACTAGGTCCATCATCAGGTTGGGGACGATCTGCCACTCGATCCCGTAGAAGCGCGACAAGTCGGGATCGTTGCCGATGGTGGCGATGACGTGCATGCGCGCCAGATGGTTCACGTAGTCGGCCAGCGGCGGCAGCGGATGGGTGATGATCGGGATCACGGCGACGAGCGCGAGCGCCACGAACAGCACCGCGGTCTGCAGGCCGGTGAAATCGGATGAGCGCCGCGGCCGCCGCACGCGCGTTTCGGCCGCAGGCAGACCATTGAGACGCGTCAGCATGTGGCCGACCGACCCCCCGAACGATGTCACGAAGCGCAAACGCGGCGGGACGATCGGACCCGATCCCCTCGATTCAGGTGACCGATTTTTACGACCGAAGCAATAGCGAAATTCGCTCGCGCGCGACGGCGAGGCGCGTTGGGCAACAGCGAGCGGTATTCCGGCGAAAATACGACCGGCCCGATGAACGGACGTTCAATTTTCCGGCGCAACCCCCGGCGGGCTGGCGGTCGCGTTCGCGTCAGCGCTCGGCCAGCGCCGCAACGACCGGCCGCGACGTCGAGACCCAGCCGAATATGCCGCCCTGCGCCTTGATCATGGCGAGCCCGCTGGCATGGAATTCCGGGAAATAGGACGCGCAGCAATCGGCCAGCACGATGCAGCGAAAGCCGCGGTCGTTCGCCTCGCGCACCGTGGTGTTGACGCACACTTCGGTGGTGACGCCGCAGACCAGGAGGTTGTCGATGCCCTTGTCGGCGAGCAGCTGGGCCAAGCCGGTGTTGTAGAACGCGCCCTTGCCGGGCTTGTCGATCACCGGCTCGCCGGGACGCGGATAAAGCTCGGGGATGATGTCGTGGCCGGGCTCGCCGCGGATGAGGATGCGGCCCATCGGGCCCGGCGCGCCGATGCGCAGGTGCGGACGGCCCCGCTCGACCTTCGCGGGCGGCGCATCGGACAGGTCCGGCAGATGACCCTCGCGGGTATGGATGACGAAGAGGCCGCGCCGGCGCGCCGCCTCGAGCACCGCGCGGCACGGCCCGACCGCTACCGCAAGCCGCGACACGTCGTTCCCCAGCGCCTCCCCGAACCCCCCCGGCTCGAGGAAATCGCGCTGCATGTCGATGATGATCAGCGCGGTGCGGTCGAGGTCGACCGCGATCGGCTCCGGCTCGGCGTCGATGCGCGTCGCTGCCATCATCGTCCCCCGTCGCCCGCCGGGAGCATCCGCCGGTCCGGTGGGACCGGCGGACCTCCTGTGGATTCCCGGTGCGCCGCACGTGCGCGCCGGGACACCGAGCGTGCCGCGACGAAGCGGGGATGACAACGGCATGGCATCACTCTTTTTGTTTTGTCGCATTTTCTGCGGAAAACCGGCGTCCACTTTTCCGGAAAATGCTTCGGCTAGAACCCGAAGCCGAATCCCGCAAACACCACGCCGATCTCGCGATGGGCGGTGTTGAACGATGCGGCCGTGCCGGTGAAGGTCTGGGCCAGCAGCAGGCTGTCGTTGATGATGTGGTAGTACTGGAAGCCGGCGTCCGCGTACCACTTGCCGAATCTCGCCGGGATGAAGGCGAGCGGGACCTTGCCGGTGATGCCGGTCGAGAACACGCCGGCATTGCTGGCCGCGCATGGCGTGAACGGCGAGACGCCGCAGCCGGTGATGCCCCGGTTCCAGTAGGTCGACGGACCGACCGTCACCCAGGTCGGCGCGGTGAGCACGATCGGCGCGCCGTACTTGGCGAGATCGAGCGTCGGCACGATGCCGATCTCGACGTCATAGGTCTTGCCCTGGTCGCCCACCACCACCGTGGAGTCGCCGGACACCGCCCAGAACAGCTTCACATAGGGGTTGAGCGCGACCGGCCAGCCCATCCACTTGTCGCTGTAGGCGAGGGTGAACTCGACGTTGTTCTCGGCATGGAAGTTGCCGGGCGGACTGAGGAACTGGACGTACTGCACGCCGAACTTCCAGTTCTGCGCGAACAACACGTCCATCCCGACGAACCAGTCGAACTCGTTCCAGGCGCCCACGAGCGGATGGCGCTGCTCGCTCCACAGGTCGTTCCATGTCCCGCCGACGATCGAGACCTTGTTGATGAACCCGTTGCGGTCCTTGTAGAGGTCGAACACGATCCCGGAGAGGATTTGCACGGTCAAGCCGGTATTGGTGACCAGCAAGCCGCGCGGCGTGATGTAGTCGTTCTTGAACGAGACGTCGAAGAAGCCGTGAATGTCCAAGGTCGGCGCCGGTTCCGGCGGCGGCGCCTTGTAATAGTTCAGATCGGCCGCCATCGTCGGCGCGCCCGCAAGCGCGAATGCGACAGCCGCCAGCAGCCCCAACCCCGATTTCCGTTTCGTCATGACACGGTCCCCTTTGTCCCCGTTGATCCCCAGTTTTCCTTTCAGCCGTTCCCCACCCCGATGTCGGCGCCTGACGCGCTCTCGCTTGCGCAGAAACTCGGCACCCCCGCCGTGACGTTGCTGCGCGCATTATTAGGAGCAAGCACCGTGCCAATGTTGCACAATTGCAACACTGGCGGCGCCGGGCGCGACCGAACAATGAATGTCATCAAACAGTTACACGGCCGGCGCGTGCATGAGCTGAAAACCTGCGCAGACGGCCGAGCGCGCGCGCCAGTGCTCAAAATTCAGGTGATGGCCGCCAATGCGTGCCGTAAAATTGATCGCTTCCGCTGAGCCGCGATGCACGGCTCACCCGACATTTCCTGAAGGACCTCATCATGCCGGACATCAAGATCCTCAATCCCGACGCCCTCGGAAAGCCGCTCGGCCAGTACTCGCACATGAGCCGCGTCAAGGCGTCGGAATTCCTGTTCATCGCCGGCCAGGTGGCAGTCGACCGCGACGGCAGGCTCGTGGGCGGCGACGACTTCGACGCCCAGTGCGTGCGGACCTTCGCCAACATCGAGGCGGCGCTCAAATCCGCCGGCGCCGGCTTCGGCAACGTGGTGCAGTTCACCACCTATCTGGTGCACTCGCAGGACATCGCCAAGTTCATGACATACCGGCTGCGCGAGTTTCCCAAGATGTTTCCCGGCGGCGCCTATCCGCCCAACACGCTCCTGATGGTCGACCGGCTGGTGCAGGAGCATTTTCTCATCGAGGTGCAGGCGGTGGCGGCGATCGGATGACAGATGTCAGATGTCAGATGTCAGAGAACGGATGACCTATTTGTTCGTTGCGTCATCTGACCTCCGTCATCTGACATCTGTCATCTGCCTTCAGAAACTCAGCTGCGTCCCAAACACTTCGAACGAGTAGAAGTACAGTTCCGCATCGAGGGCGCGCTGGATGTTGGCGGCCTGGCGAAAGCCGTGCTGCTCGCCGGAGAACAGGAAATAGCCGACCGGGACGCGGTTGCGGCGCAGCGCCTCGACCATCCGTTCGGTCTGGCTCGGCGGCACGATCCTGTCCTCGTCGCCCTGGAAGAAGATGACGGGGCGCGCCAGGTTTTGCGCGTGCTCGGCCGGCGAGCGCTCCTTGTAGCGCGCGGCCTCCGCGGGATAGGGCCCGATCAGCCAATCGAGATAGCGCGACTCGAACTTGTGCGTGTCCTTCGCCAGCGCCGCGGCATCGCTGACGCCGAAGTGGCTGGCGCCGCCGGCGAAATAGTCGCGGAACGTCAGCGCCGCCAGGGCGGTGTAACCGCCGGCGCTGCCGCCGGTGATGACGCTGCGCCGCGCGTCGGCGAATCCCTGCGCGGCCAGGAATTTCGCGCCGGCGATGGCATCGTCAACGTCGACGATGCCCCAGCTCAGGTGCAGCCGATCCCGGTAGGCGCGGCCGTAGCCGGTGCTGCCGCCGTAGTTCACGTCGAGCACCGCGATGCCGCGGCTCGTCCAGTAGTGGATGCCGAGGTTGAGCGTGCTGGAAGCGGCGGCGGTCGGCCCGCCGTGGCAGCGCACCACCAGCGGCGGCTTGTCGTCGGGCGGCGCAATGTAGTCGGGATTGGTCGGCGGATAATAAAGACCGAAGGCTTTTCGGCCGCCTTCGGTGGGGAATTGCACCGGCTGGACTCGGGCGAGGCAGCGCTTGACCGCGGGATCGTCAGCGGCTTCGGTCGCGCGGCGCAAGACCTGATGGTGCAGCGAGGCGAGATCGAGCCGAACGATACCTGGCGGGCGGTCGAAGGCGCCGGCGCGGAAGACCACACGGTCGCCGTCCGCCTGCACGTACGAGTAATCGCTGAACGGCAGGTCGAGCCGCGTCAGCCGTCCGGATGCGATGTCGAGCACCGCGAGCTTCCCAAGTCCCTCCTGCACGTAAGCCGCGACGATGCGCTCGCGGCCGGCGAACGCATACGTCGACAGGCCGAACACCCACTGCGGCTGGCCGAACTCCGCCTCCATCGGAGCGAGCGGCCGCGTGTCGCTGCCGGCGAGGTCGTGCCAATACAGGTTCCACCAGCCGGTCCGGTCGGAGGCGAACACGAGCGCGCTGCCGTCCGGCGACCATTCCGGCTGAAACAGCGACTCTGCCGGGCCGCCCGCCACCGCGGTCGGCGCTCCGGCGGGCACGCCGTCCGTGCCCAGTTCCACGACATAGAGCGTGGTGCCGACCCACGGCATGTTCGGGTGGTCCCAGGCGAGATAAGCGAGCCGGCGGCCATCGGGCGAGAGCCGCGGCGACGAAAAGAAGTCATGGCCGGAGGCGAGGATGCGTCCTGCGTCAGCGGCCGCTCCGTCCAGCGCAATGGCGACGATCGCGTTGTCGGGATATTGTTTGTTGGCGTCCGTGTGGTCTTCGCGCACCCCGATCCAGCGCCGGCGGCGGCGATCGATGAGGCCGTCGGCGTAGCGCCAGTTGCGCTCGGCGTCGCTCGCAGCAGGGGTCAGCGGCACCGGCTCGCCGGCGCCGCGGTCCTGCCGGTACAGCCGGCCGTCGGAAAAATTGGAGAAATAGACGGCGCCGCCGGCGACGACCCACGACGCGCCGCCGTACTCGTGCACCCGTGTGCGTGCGTTGTAGGGCGCGGCATTGACCTCCTGCGGCGGCGCGGCGGCAGAGGCACGCACCACCACGTAGCGTCCTTTTTCCTGCGGCCGCCCTTCCAACCAATAGAAGTCGTCGCCGTCG